>ENA-OQCS01000245-OQCS01000245.1-human-gut-metagenome-genome-assembly--contig:-NODE-245-length-29324-cov-3.040004_pt1 | contig 29324 bp, 35 predicted proteins | sample MGYA00242757_ERZ504575 | MGnify/ENA primary metagenome ERZ504575 (study PRJEB26092, sample SAMD00036297) | human gut metagenome | host: Homo sapiens | study: EMG produced TPA metagenomics assembly of... | reverse complement strand
AGGGTGACATTCTTTGTGTACACATATACATTGGTTGTTGTATACTTGGAGTAAATAAAATAAATAGAAGAAAGCAGAGAAGTGAAATGCAGACAAAGAAAAGAATTATTCTTGGGTCGGCTTCCCCGAGAAGGCGGGAGCTCCTTGAGCAGATCGGAATTTCATTTGAAGTAAGAGTCAGTGACAAAGAAGAAGTTTATCATAGTCTGATCCCCGAAGAGATTGTAAAAGAGCTTGCGCTTTCAAAGGCGGAAAATGTTGCGGATGATTTACGGGAAAAACAAGAGCAGGTGAAGCAGATAAGTTTGATAAGAAAAATAATGTACTGTTGGATACGATTGTGATCGGAGCGGATACGATCGTTGTGTCAGACGGAAGTATTTTAGGGAAACCGAAAGATGAGGCAGATGCCGTCCGTATGATCCGAAGTCTGCAGGGAAGAAGTCACAAAGTGTATACAGGCGTGGCAATTTTGGATTATGACGATGAGGGAAAAGAAAGTCGGTTGTTCATGCAGTTGAAACGGAAGTTTTTGTCAATCCTATGAGTGACGAAGAGATTCGGGAATATGCCGCAACAGGAGAACCTCTTGACAAAGCCGGAGCGTATGGTATACAGGGGCAGTTTGCAGCTTATATCGAACGGATCGACGGAGATTATTATAACGTGGTCGGACTCCCGGTATCTTATGTGTATCGACAGTTAAAAGAAATAGCGGAGAAGGACTGATGGGGGCACAGCGATGCCCATATAAAAGGCCGGACAGGATGATTGTTCAAATTTCTTGACATTTTTTGTCAAAGAGGTTATTATGGATACGGTCAAAGATGTAACAGTTTATCCCACGCCATTCGTAAAACCGCACTGCGTGCTTATTGTGCTGACGCCACTGTTTTACTCATAAATAGGCGCTTAGCACATACAGATGTCCGCTTGCAAAAACATGCAGGCATGTTTTGTGCTTCACACACACTGTATGGCTAAACTGTTACTAAAAAATTACATATAGATTGATGACAAGGGGAGCTTGTGTTACAGGCTGAGAGGAAGTTGGGAACTTCGACCCATAACCTGATTTGGATAATGCCAACGTAGGGATTATGTTATGAGTGTTTATACCTTTTGTTTTCAATCTGAGAACAGGAGGTTTTTTTATGTTTGATTTACTTGTAAATGCAGAAGGCGGGCTGACAACTGCGGGATATGTTGTCACGATATCCGTCGGGATCGTACTTTTTCTGGCGGCAGTATTTTTCGCGGGAAAGAGATCTAAGCGTCAAAAAATGACGACAAAGCAGCTAGTATTTTGTGCGGCTGCAATGGCCCTGGCGTTTGTTACGTCTTATGTAAAGATTTTTCAGATGCCATGGGGAGGCAGTGTGACATTATGCAGCATGCTGTTTATTGTACTTGTGGCAAACTGGTACGGTGTCGGAACAGGAGTTTTGGTAGGTCTTGCTTATGGAATCCTGCAGTTTATACAGGAACCGTATGTACTTCTTTTTTCCAAGTGTGCTGTGATTATATTCTGGCATTTGCAGCTCTTGGTGTGGCAGGATTGCAAAAAAGAAGCACGGACTGCTTAAAGGTTATATCGCGGCAGTTTTGGCAAGAGGTGCGTTTCACGCACTTGGGGGATATTTGTATTGGATGGATTACATGCCCGATAACTTCCCGAAATCATTGACAGCGATCTATCCGATTGCATATAATTATAGCTTTCTTTTGGCGGAAGCGGCGATTACGCTCGTGATCATTTGCATTCCTGCCGTGGCAAAGGGACTCGGTAAGGTAAAGCAGATTGCGGCGGAATAAAATAAAATTCACATGTGTAAAGATGACAGGCGGTTCGGAAATAAAGAAATTTCCGGATCGCCTGTTATCGTTTGTGGTATAATGATTGCACGTTGTGCAATCCAAGCCGATTGCCCGGCTTGCCGCCACAAAAAGTGGCGGATTATACGGCGATCCACTGCTTGGAAAGGAAATGTATGAAAGGAAATTCCCGACGGCCTTTTATAAGAAAAATTTAAGAATTACATCGAGTTTTTTTTAACAGTGGAAGTGTACTGTTTATATCAGATAAAGGAAAACGAGAGGAGAGAATGATGGCAGAGGAAATGAATATGGGAGAGGTTGTCATGGTTGTTGATGACAACAAAGAAATTGTATATTCGATCAGTGAACTTTTAAAATACGAAGGATACCGGGTGATTCCGGCGTATGATGGAATGGAAGCGTTAAACTTGCTTGAGCAGAATCCGGTAGATTTAATTCTGCTTGATGTTATGATGCCACGGTTAAATGGCTTGTCTGCTCTTATGAAGCTTCGGGAGAAATACAGGATTCCGGTTATTATTCTTTCGGCAAAGACGGAGGAAAGTGATAAGGTATCGGGACTTGTGCTTGGTGCGGACGATTATGTGGAAAAGCCCTATAATCCGGCGGAGTTGATGGCTCGCGTGAAAGCGCATTTGAGGAGATACAGGGCGTGGGGAGGCGAGCTTCCGAAGGAAAATGATGATCAGATCATAAACGGAGGCCTTGTACTTGACAAAAAACAGCGGATCGTACTTGTGGAAGGGGAGGAAGTGAGGCTGACGGCTACGGAGTATAAAATTTTAGAACTTTTGATGGAACATCCGGGGCAGGTGTTTTCTTCGGAGCAGATTTATGAAAATGTCTGGCAGGAATCGGCAAACTATACAGTGGAAAACACGGTAATGGTTCATATCAGACACATTCGGGAGAAAATTGAGATTGATGCAAAGAAACCAAGATATGTAAAGGTGGTGTGGGGTATTGGATACAAAATGGAAAAATATTAAGTCAAAGGCGAAAAGTTTTTTAGAGAAATGCTGGCTTAGCAGTACAGGGATTGCAGTGAAACTATTTTGTTTTGTGCTGGCAGGGTTTGGAATCGCATTCTGGTATAGTGTTGTAGTGTACCGTACGTACCATCCGACCGGAGAATCATTGTTTTTCGGGATATTGGGAAATGCTTTATTTGGAGCAGGGCAGATGATACTGACCGCATTTCTCATTATGAGGAAATTCCGTGAATGGGATCCGGGAGAAAAGGATGCGTATGTGAAATGGCAGAACAGGTGGAAAATCAGGAATCGCAGACTGCAGTGGATAGGCGGAACAGCTCTTTTGATCGCTTTGTGGTATATGTCGTACTTAATGAACGGCGGAATGTATATAGGAACAGGATGGCAATACAATTATGCATCGGGTTATGTCATGATTTTATCGGCGCTCGTTCAGTTTGTGCTTGCCGGAGCGTGATGAATCACTTTAAAAAGAAACAGTTAGACATGATCATGTGTAATTTTGAAAAGATAAATCAAAACAGGATCAAAGAAGCGCTAGAGATCGAGCGAAAGAGTCTTGAAAAAGTATCGCGCAGCGATCAGCTCAGAGTAGATCTTATTACAAATGTTTCCCATGATCTGAAAACGCCGCTTACGTCGATGGTCGGCTATATTGAACTGATCAAGAGGGAAGAATTAAGCGATATTGTCCGCGATTATGTGGATGTGATTTCAGAGCGGCAGAGAAACTAAAAGAAATGATCAACAGTTTATTTAATCTTGCAAAAGCAAGCAGCGGAAATGTAGAGCTGCATCCGGAGCCGTTCGAGGTAAATCGGATGATCGAACAGATCTTTGCGGATATGGATGACAGGATAAAAGAAAGTCATTTGGAATTTGTTACCGATCTGACAAAAGAAGATACACAGCTTATATCGGACAATTCTTATTTTTACAGAATCTGCCAGAATCTGATTGAAAATGCGTTGAAATATTCTGCAAAGGGAACGCGTGTCTTTGTGAAAACGAAGCTTTTGCAGTCGGAAGGAAAAGAGGAAGTATGGCTGGAAGTAACAAACACATCGGGATATCCGATGGATTTTACAAAAGAAGATATTATCGAAAGGTTTGCAAGAGGAGATAAGGCAAGAACCGGAGACGGAAACGGACTTGGACTGGCGATCGTAAGTACTTATGCCAAAGCGCTCGGGGGAGAATTTGATATATTGATCGACTGCGATCAGTTTAAAGCCTGTTTGAAATTTCCGAAAAAGACAACATAATTTTGATTATTATGCAGAAGAATGCAGAAAAGCAAAAATCACCCGTTTCTTATGTGAGTATATTACTTTATGATGATTCGGGTAATTTTTTGCTTTTTTACTCTCGCAGCGCAGATAGTCCAAGTCCGGGTCTATCTAAGATTTTATCGGCTGCTTACAATTTTGGAACATGCTTTTTAGAACTTCCGGCGATAGTTTTATGGGTTATGTATATATAGTAGATGATAAATGCAAGCGCTGTGATAACCCATGTTACCGGATAGCTTAAAATAATCGCCGATATCGTCGGTGAGATTTTCAGCATGGCGGCAAGCCATGCGATGCGAAGGACGCAGACGCCAAGCAGAGTAATGGCTACCGGAACGACGACGTTTCCGACTCCGCGCAGCGCTCCGGCGATAACTTCGATAAAGACATATACAATGTACCATGGCGTGATCAGAACGAGCATGTCGCATCCGATTTCAATTACATGACTGTCGTTTGTAAATAACCGGAATAAAAGGAATCGTGCGGCGATCAGAAAGACAACAAGTACGGCGGAAACAATAAAATCCATAAGAAGGCATACGCGGGTACTTTTGCGTACGCGATCCATTTTTCCGGCGCCGTAGTTTTGCCCTACGAATGTTGTGATCGCAATTCCGAACGCAGTGCTGACCATCCAAAAAATTGCGTCCAGTTTTCCGTAGGCTGACCATGCGGCGGTTGTGTCCGTGCCGAAAGTGTTGACAGCAGATTGAATGGCAATATTTGTAATAGAGAACAGGATCGCTTCAAATCCGGTCGGCAGTCCGAGTTTTAACTGCATTTTCAAAATCGAACCGTGGAAACGGATCTGTTTGACGGAAAGTTTTAATATGCCTTCAGAGCGCATCAGTTTAAAGTGACAAGTACGGCGCTTACAGCCTGTGCGATGAGGGTGGCAACGGCAACTCCCATAACACCCATATGGAATACGATAACGAATAAAACGTCAAGCACGATGTTGATGATGCAGCAGACGATCAAATAATAGAGCGGACGTTGGAATCTCCGGTGGCGCGCAGTATTGCCGATCCCATGTTGTAAATGAGGACGAAAATGATTCCGGCAAAGTAGATCCTTAAGTAAACGGCGGAATCTGCTACAATATCGGCAGGCGTATTCATCATCTCTAAAAGAAACGGAGTCAGAATTATTCCTGATACGGTAAGGATCAAACCTCCGAAAGCGGCGATCGCGTAAGCTGTGTGAAGACCTTTATTTGCAGAGCGGGAGTCTTTCGCACCGAAAAATTGTGCAATCGTTACGGATGCCCCGGAAGAAAGCCCGGTAAAAAATCCGACTACAAAAGCAACGATCTGAGCAGAAGAACCTCCTACTGCGGCGAGAGCTTCTTTTCCGACGAATTGACCGACGATAACACTGTCAATCGTGTTGTATAGCTGTTGAAAGAAAGTCCCGAGTAAAATGGGAAAGAAGAAAAGTAGAAGCTGCCGCCAAATAATGCCTTCTGTAATCTGGTTTTTCTGAATGTTGGTAGACATAGAACCATCTCCTTTCAATAATTTTCGGTATTAGGCGTTTGTGAAACGCCTAATATTATATATGAAAAGCGAGGTAAAACCAAGTGAAATTCAAACATATGTTGTTTTGCGGAGCTGTTTTCAAAGATGATAAAAATAAAATAAGAAAGAGCCGAGTCTTTAAGATTTTAAAGATTTTGGAAATCCGGAACAGCTCCGTTCACTTTGTCCGTCGTCTGTCGGATGAATATCATCTCTTACAGAAGCAAGAGTGCGATTAAACAAAGATTCGATCTCTTCGGATAAGGTTTTCATTGCTTCCATATATATCTGTGCTTTAAACTCACAAGTCTGTGAGGTACAAGTTTGTGGGTTGCATTGCTGATGATGCCGTTCTGCCTGATGTCTGCGGCGTTCTTGCCCGATTCGAAGATAGAGTGTCCGCAATAGCGTGGAGTTCTGTCTGTTTGTCAGATCCAGATAGCGGGATACCATATCAGGATCACCTTTTGTAAGTGCAATATCGAAAGCGTGTCGTATGGAACGCTCTACTCTTGATGGTGTTGTGTGATACTTTTTAGCGATATCGATATAGAGTGCTGATATCTTTCCGTCAGGATAGTATGGATCGGTATTAAATAATTCTATTGCGTCGCAATATAAGTAAAACCTTTGATTCCTGCCGGAACTCCGATGTTCATCAGTACATCTATTACATAATCTTTCATCATGCCCCTCGATTCTAGTTGTTAATATTACCTAAGAAAATTGATTCATATTAAGAAAATATACCAATTTTACGGCTATTTCTACATCAGTTTACGACAGATTTAATAAAATGTCAATGAGAAACTACAATAATCTTGAAAAAGCGATTGCTTTTACAGGAAATTTGTAATATACTTTGAATAATATGTGGTGAAGAGAGGGTTAAAATCATGACGATGATCAGAAATAAGATTCGTAAGCGACGTCAGGAGTTAAACATGTCAAGAGTACAGCTTGCCGAAGCGGTGCAGGTTACACCGTCTGCTATTGCAAATTATGAGAATGGAATCAGCTATCCGAAACCGGATATTTTTGTTGCGCTGATGATCACGCTTGAAGTAGATGCGAATTACTTTTATGAAGAGTATGTAAGAAACAGAGAGATTGCCATCGCATGTAAAAGAGCGATCACACAGGATGAGATATATGCTCTTGAAAAGTACAGGCAGTTGACGAGCAGCGGGAAAAAACTTGTTCGTATGGTGATCGAAGAAGAGTATTCGAGAATGCAGCAGGAAGAATGGATTTCTTTTCCGTGTATGAAAGATATGGGAGGAGGGATTGATGCGATTTGTAAAAAAAGAGCAGAATATTTTGAATTCCGTGTACGCAAGGAGAATATGATAGACGGCATGGAATTTTGCCTGCAGCTTCAGACAGACAGATACGAGCCTGTTTTTCGGAACGGGGATGTGATCGCATTGACCGAAAAAAAAGCAGGTCAAAATGAAATAGGAATTTTCTTAGTAAATGAAGTTTATTATTTGAGATTATTATATCAGGAAAATGAAGAGAAAAAGCTGAAAGCATTGAACGTATTGGAACAGGATGTAGTAGTAAAGCCGAAAGACCGGTTTATCTGCATGGGAACAGTTCTCGGGAAGGTACAAGGGATGCCTGATTTGTGATTCTCGTTTCCGTGCAGATAAATCCGATCAGAGAAGATATCGATCATAAGAAATTCGGCTGTAAAAATTTAATCATAAAAGTTTTGTCTATAAAGAGTTTTTAATAAAGTTGTCTATAAGAATCTTCGGAGCGGTTTGATAATTTGTCTTAATGTTGCGTAGAATAATTTCTTTCCGGTGCTTAATTCTTTTGTTTTGTAATTTTCCCCGTAGGTATATTTTCCGTTTTCCATCGTTTTTGAAAAGGTTTTATCATGTTCGGCTTCTTTTCGTATAATTGCGTTTAATTCGGTTGAATCGACGGCAAGCATTAATTCGGTATCAAGATATGTGCTTCGCATGTCAAGATTGTAAGAACCGACGATACTCATGCGGTCATCTATGAGAACGGCTTTCGTATGGCAGGAATGGGGAGCCATATATTCGTAAACTTTCACACCGGTTCTCCATATCTTTTCTTTTTCATTTAAGTAATCTGTACAGCCCCACGGATTGGCGCCTTTTGCGACATCATTTGTAATGATCTCGACAGAGACGTTATTATCTGTGAGCTGAGAAAGATCGTCGTACATTTCCCTGCCGCATATAATGTAAGGGGTGTAGATCGTCGCCTGTTTTCCGGACATCATAAGCCGGTGAAGAGAGTACCACATCCACGGTTCTTTGTTTTCTGATTCGATCGGATTGCTCAAAAGAGTGATCTTATTTGTCTCAAATGTCAGTTCTTCCCAGTTTTGTTTTTCGTATGCGGCAGGATATTTTTTCTGTAGCTCTTTGTAATGTTTTTTCAGAGCTTCTGTTTTTTCGACCGTCTTTTTTTCCGTTTCTTGAGCCACGGCACGGTTTGCTGTCAGAAGAATCCCATATGGAATCAAAATAAGTCTGAAGCTGGGACATAGAAGTGTTTTGCATATTTTTGCCCGGATCTGTTTCGTAAACAAACAGCTCCTTGTCGATGTTTTTTCCTTTTGAATAATCTCCGAGAAACAGGTTTGTTGTGTTGCGTCCGCCAAGTGTATACATCTGGTCATCGATGATCAGATATTTGTCATGAAGGCGGGCCTGCATATCCCATGGTTTCAAAAAATTCACAGGATTATAAATGCGGACCTGAGCGTTTTTATGAGCGTCTAAAGCAAGAAACCACGGATTGTGCTGTACATCCATAAATCCGCTGATTCCATCGACGATAACACGGATATCGACGCCCCGGTCCGCGGCGTTTAGTAAGGCGGAAAGAATATCCTGCCCCGCCTCATCATCGTTAAAATCAAAGGTCGATAAAATGATGGATTTTTCTGCTTCTTCGATCATACCGAGCCGATACAAAAGAGCGTCGTTATTATCAGTGATGTAGGCGATGCGCTCTGTCCCGGATGTGTCGGAATAATATTCGGCTGCCGCATCTTTTTCTTTGTATTCTTCCGATACAGTTTTATGCGGCAGATAAGGAACAGTAAGGAGGATAATATAAATAAGGATTAAGATAAGTACAATGTATTTCCATGAAATATGTTTTGCGAGAAAAGAAAAACTGTTTTTCATATTTTCGTAAAATCTCCTTTCTTTTGGAATAAGATAGCACATTTTTTTAAAAGGGGCAATTCATTAAGACAAAACGACAACGCGTTAGTAACATGGGGTGACACGGGATAAATGTATGCATTTTAATTCGATTTTTATTTTAACGAATTTTATTCACACTTTAAAGTGTTGAAGTAAACAAAAAGTTGTGATATACTGTATCCATATTTGCAGTGCGCCTGTTTTGAGAGCGCATGATCATGGAGGGAGAAAAGATGGAAAGAAGAATTAACGGACATACAAGGCTTTACGCGCTGATCGGTTCACCGGTAGGCCATTCGGGGTCTCCGGCTATGTACAACTACAGTTTTGAAAAGCTAGGGATCGATGCGGCGTATCTTGCGTTTGACATACCGCTGGAGAAAACAAAAGATGCGATTGACGCATTCCGCACATTAAACGTAGGCGGTTTTAACATAACGATGCCGAACAAAACCGCGGCGGCACAGCTTGTAGACAGATTGTCCCCTGCGGCGGAACTTGTCGGAGCGTGTAACACCGTCGTTGTGGAAGAGGACAAAACGATGACAGGGCATATTACAGACGGGATCGGATTTGTCCGCAATCTGAAGGAACAAGGAGTCGGGATAGAGGGAAAGAAGATCGTTTTGCTTGGTACAGGCGGAGCGGCGACTGCGATCGCAGTACAGGCGGCGCTTGATAAAGCGTCAGAGATTGCGATATTTAACCGGAAGGATGAATTTTTCGCAAACGGAGAAAAAACGGTAGAAAAGATTAAAAAAGCAGTACCGTCGATGAAAAAAATCTATATTGAAGATATTGATGATGAGAAAAAATTAGGAGAAGCTATCGCCGGAAGCGATCTTTTGATCAATGCAACACGCGCCGGAATGAGTCCTTTGGAAAACGTGCTTCCCGTTCCGGAAGAATTACTTCATAAAGATCTGGCTGTTGCGGACGTCGTGTATAATCCGAGAGAGACGCTGCTTATAAAAAAGCAAAAGAGGCAGGCTGTAAAGCCGCAGTCGGAGGAATCGGGATGCTGCTCTGGCAGGGAGCTGCGGCGTTTGAACTGTTTACAGGAAAAGAAATGCCGGCACAGGAAGTGATGGAACTTTTCTTTTCCTGAAAAAGTATCGTGACAGCTCTTACAGATTGTATGTGTGAGCCGATATAAAAGATTTCTTTATCGCATAAACGTATCGATCACATGGAGTACGCCGTCTTCGTCATTGGAACGAGTGATGAAGTCGGCGGTTTCTTTTATGATCGGCTGTGCGTTTTCCATGGCGACTCCAAGACCGGCATATTCGATCATGGACAGATCGTTGAAGCCGTCGCCGCAGCAGATCATCTCATTAGCGGTCAGACCGATGCTGTTTAACAGCTTTTGGAGAGACTGCGCTTTGTCAATGTTTTTCGGCATGATCTCCAAGAAAAAACGGTTCGGAAAGATAGATATTTAAAAGCCCGTGGTACTGCTTGCGGAGCGGTTCGATCATCGTTTCAAGTGTTTTCGGATCGCCGCAGATGAGCAGCTTATTTACCGGGAAATCAAGGGCGGATGGAAAGTCGTCCGTTGGAACAATTTCCATATTGTTTATTCCCGATTCTATTTCTACATATTTGTTCGGACAAATCCCTGAGAAAATATGAGTGTCATCGTAAGAGATGATATCCAGTCCCGGAAATGTCTTTACGTATTCCCAGACCGGACGGATGATTTCTTTTGGGATCGTTTTATTGTAAATGATCTCGCCTGTGGAACATTTTGTAATACGTGCGCCGTTAAAGGAGAGCATGTATCCGCCGAAAGTATCCATCTGAAGTTCTTTTGCAAGAGGCGCAACACCGTTGATCGGCCGCCCGCTGGCAAGAACGACAGTGCGGCCGGCTTCCTGAATCTCAAGAAGCGCCTGTTTTGTCGGCGCGGTAATTTCCTTTTTTGAATTGGTCAAAGTGCCGTCCAGATCAAGGACGAGAACCTGATATTTCATAATCCTTCTCCTATGCTTTATCAAAATATAATATTATTGCTGTAAAAATTCGACGATTTCCGGAAACTCCATTCCGTGTGAAGCCTTTACAAGTACGGTATCGCCTTCTTTTAAAAGTTCTTTCGCCTCGCGCAGAAAATCTGCCTTTGTGGCGAAATGGCAGATCTGAGTCGGAAAATGCGCAGAAGACGAAGCGTCTCTTCGGTATGTTCTGCGTTTTTTTGCTGCTCAAGATATTCCAACGCTCCGTCTGCCGCCGACTTCATCAAACTGCCGATGCAGATCAAAACATCGATGCCTTTTCTGACGGCGTGAATGCCGACTTCGCGGTGCATCTGTTTTTCGTTTTCTCCGAGTTCAAACATATCTCCGAGTATTGCTGCTTTGCGAGTATCTGCAAAGGCAAGAACATCGAGAGACGCTTTCATAGAAGTAGGGTTTGCGTTGTAGCAGTCGTCGATGATCGTAAAATGGGGCGCACGGATCAGGTTATTGCGTCCGGCAATCGGAACATTTGCTTCGATTCCTGCGCAGATTTCCCTGTCTGTCATACCAAGAGCGTATCCGACTGCGGTAGCCGCAAGCGCGTTGTACACCATGTGAGCGCCCGGGATGTTGATATGTGCCGTAAAAGAAGAATTTGGTGTGAAAAACTGTGCGTCCGTTCCGTTTAAACCTTTGCCGGAAATATTTTCGGCGTGAAAACCGCAGCTTTCATCAAGACCGAAGTAGACAGGCGTGATTCCGTTTTCGGGAGAATATCCGCGCAGTTTGTCATCGTCTCCGTTTAAGATTATTGTTCCGTTTTCATTCATATAAGCAAACATTTCTGTTTTTGCTTTTAAGATCCCGTCTCTTGAACCTAGATTTTCCATATGGGCGACACCGATATTTGTGAGAACGCAGATGTCCGGCCGGGCAACTTTCGCAAGGCGCGTCATCTCTTCGAAGCCGCTGATCCCCATCTCAAGAACCGCGATTTCATGTTCCTTACGGAGGTTGAAAACAGTAAGAGGAAGCCCAATCTCATTGTTAAAGTTTCCTTCTGTTTTCAGAACCGAATATTTTTGTGACAGGACAGAGGCGATCATTTCTTTTGTGCTCGTTTTTCCGACGCTTCCCGAAATGCCTACAACTTTGATATCAAGGGAACGCCGATAGTGTTCTGCGATATCTTTTAAAGCCTGTTCACATGACGCCACTTTAATATAAGAATAAGGAACATCTCCGAGATCTTCTTCGGAAACGGCGCAGAGCGCTCCTTGTTCCATTACTTTCGGAATAAAGGAATGTCCGTCGACGCGTGCCCCCCGGATCGCGATAAACAGACTGTCTTTTTTCTGCTTTACGGCTGTCGATGACGACGCTGCTTACTTCACGGGGGAGAAATTCAGATCCGCCGTAGTATGTACCGCCGCAGGCTGCGGCAATTTCCTGTAATGACATATATTTCATAAGATAGCTCCTGCCTTTCTTAAACAACATGTATTAATAACGCGCTTCTAACGATTTTTTGATGATCAGTCACACAGATCGCCGTATTCGATTCCTGCCGCTTTCGCTTCTTTCGGCAGCAGGCTGGCTGCGGTCATGCCCGGCAGAGTGTTCATTTCCAGACAGTAAAGATTTCCTTTTTCATCCAGAAGAAAATCGGCGCGGCTGTATACGTTGAGTTTCAGCGCACGGAATGCTTTTACGGTAAGTTCCATCATCCGGGAAGCTGTCTCTTCGGGAATGTCCGCAGGGCATACTTCTAAAGTCGCGTCCGCCTGATATTTATTCGCATAATCGAAAATCCTGTTTTCGGTATGATTTCGATCGGAGGAAGCGCCTCGTTGTCAATTACGCCACATGCAAATTCACGTCCTTTTATATACTCTTCTACAACGACTTCATCCTCATAGAAAAAGGATTTTTCCAAAGCTTCTGCATATTCTTCTTCTGTACTGACGATATATACCCCGATGCTCGAACCTCCAGAACATGGTTTTATAACGACAGGAAGGGAAAGACCTGTTAAAGCAAGAGAGCGGTCTTTTGATTTCTTGTGAATGGTAACGCCTGCCGGCGTGTCGATGCCTGCCTGGAGAAAGACTTGTTTTGTCAGTCCTTTATCCATAGCGACGGCGCAGCGAGAGAATCGGGACTGTGTAGCGGATACCGAGCAGGTCAAAAGTAGCCTGAAGTTTTCCGTTTTCTCCTTCACGCCGTGAAGTCCGAGAAATGTGATATCTGCCAGACGACATAATTCAATGACGTTTGGTCCTAAGAAACAGTCGGATTGATCAGGCCGGGATGCTTTTACAGCGGCAAGATCAGGTTCTTCACAACTGATGTTTTTCGCAATCTCAAGACCGTGACCGGGAAGGGTAAATACGTCTTCCAAATGTTCGGGAGCGTGTTCCAGCCCTAAAAATACGTCAAGAAGAAAAGCGTCATGACCTTTTTCGATTAATGTACGGCAGATGCCGGCGGCAGAAGCAAGAGAAACGTCTCTTTCAGTGCTTAGTCCTCCGGCGAGTACGATGATTTTCATAATTGTTTATACTCCTTTGATTTCGAGATATTCGTTTTTGTTTATTTGATTTTCAGATATTCGTTTAGTTTCATTAAATTATAATATGGAACGTTTCGGTTAAGTCGTCTAAGTCGTCGATCTGATATAGATTCATAAGAGAGTTGTTCCTATCGGTTTACGTTATTTAACAGTTCGGTTTTTGTATCATAAAGTCTTTGTGAAAGGTCTACATATACTTTGTGCGGGTTAAAGAGACGCTTTGTCTCATCCCACAGAGTATTTTTCTCCTGTTCGCAGAAAGAGGCAATCTCTTTTACGGACGGAGAAGTGTATTTACATTCGCCACGGATAAAGATCGGTTTTAAAATCTCTTTCATTGTATATGTGCCGCCTTCAAGCCGTGTCTTTTTCCATGTGGAATTCGGATCAAAAAGAAGCAGATCTTCAGAAGTATCGTAAGTTTCATCTGCAAAACAGATTAGATCGGCGCGGATTTTTCCTGTATCTTTATCATAAATGCGATAGATCGTTTTGTTTCCGGGATTGGTGATTTTTTCTATATTTTCGGAAATCTTGATTTTCGGAACAAATTCCCCGTCTTTATTTTGGATGGCGGCAAGTTTGTAAACCCCTCCGAATGACGGACAGTCTTTTGATGTGATCAGATTCGTTCCGACACCCCATGAAGTGATGGCAGCTCCCTGAATTTTCAGATCGTTGATCAAAAATTCGTCCAGATCATTTGACGCGGCGATAACTGCGTCAGGAAATCCGGCTTCATCGAGCATTTTCCGTGCCTTTTTGGAAAGGTAGGCAAGATCGCCGGAATCAAGACGGATTCCGTAACTTTTCGGATGGATTCCGGCATCTTTCATTTTCTGAAATACACGGATCGCATTCGGAACACCTGATTTTAATGTGTCGTATGTGTCTACGAGAAGCGTACAGGCGTCAGGATACAGTCTGGCGTATTCTTTAAATGCCGTATATTCGTCAGGAAAACTCATGATCCAGCTGTGTGCATGTGTTCCGAGAACAGGAACGTCAAACATTTTTCCCGCGAGAACATTGGACGTTCCGACACAACCTCCGATCATGGCTGCCCTTGCCCCGTAAAGACCTGCATCAGGTCCCTGGGCGCGGCGCAGACCGAATTCCATCACGCCGTTTCCCTGTGCCGCGTGGACAACGCGGGAAGCCTTTGTTGCGATCAAAGACTGATGGTTGATAATGTTTAAGATCGCGGTTTCGACTAACTGCGCTTCCATGATAGGGGCGATCACTTTCACGAGCGGTTCCCGCGGAAAGATGACGCTGCCTTCAGGAATGGCATAAATATCGCCGCTGAAGTGGAATCCGCTCAAGTAGTGGAGGAAGTCCTCGCTGAACAGTCCGAGTCCCCTTAGATAATCTACGTCTTCATAAGAAAAATTCAAGTTTTTAATATATTCGATCACCTGCTCTAAACCGGCCATGACAGAGTATCCGCCCTTGTTTGGATTTTCGCGGAAAAACACGTCGAAAATGACCGTTTCGTTTGCCTGCGATTCAAAATATCCCTGCATCATTGTCAGTTCGTAAAGATCTGTCAGCAAGGTGAGATTTTGTGCGCTCATGGTTATTCCCTCTTTTCATTGCCATGCATAAGACGAAACGATGAAACTGCTTTCGTCTGTATCGTAAATTTGCAGAGGAAGCAGAAGTGGTTTTTACTGCGGCTTCCGTCTGCCAACGCTCATTATATCACAAGAAAATAAATTTAGAAACGAAAATCTCTTCTGTTATCCTGCTCGATCAGTTTCAGATTTTCCAAAACGACGGCACGCGCTTTCTCATTCGGAACATTGAGAACTTCTCTGTCGATCAGCCGGTCTCCGATTGCCTTTGTCTCAGGAGACGCATAATCCATCAAATATTCTTTCAGTGTCATGAGAGCGTTCGGATGACAGCAGTTTTGGATCTGTCCGCTTTTGCAAAGAGACATAAACCGATCTCCGGTTCTTCCTTCACGATAACATGCGGTACAAAAACTTGGGATGTAATCCATTTCCATAAGCCAGCGGACAACTTCGTCAAGTGTGCGGGTATCGCTGACGTCAAACTGTTCGGATTTGGCATCTTCAGGTTCCGGTTCACAGTACCCTCCTACGCTGGTTCGTGATCCGCCGCTGATCTGGGAGATTCCAAGATGAAGGACGCGCTCCCGTGTTTTCTGGTTTTCGCGGGTAGAGATAATCATTCCCGTATATGGAACGGCGATTCGGATGCAGGCAACGATCTTGGCAAAAGTATCGTCGTCGATTCCGTTGTCAAACTGATCGGGATCGATATCGTCGGCGTGTTTCAGACGAGGAACGCTGATCGTGTGCGGACCGACTCCGAACGCCGCTTCCAGATGCTCGGCATGCATGAGAAGCCCGGCAAATTCATAGCGGTATTTGTCCAGTCCGAAGAGAACACCCAGACCGACGTCGTCTATGCCGCCTTCCATGGCGCGGTCCATCGCTTCGGTGTGATAGTTGTAGTCGTGTTTTGGTCCGGTCGGATGCAGTTCAAGATAGCTTTCTTTATGGTATGTTTCCTGAAACAAGATGTACGTTCCGATGCCGGCTTCTTTGAGCAGGCGGTAATTATCGACTGTCGTAGCCGCAATATTAATATTGACACGGCGGATCGCGCCGTTTTTATGTTTGATGCTGTAAATCGTTTTGATCGATTCTAAGTAATAGTCCATCGTATTGCGGACAGGATCTTCGCCTGCTTCCAAAGCAAGCCGTTTATGCCCCATGTCCTGAAGTGCGATGACTTCTCTTCGGATCTCTTCCTGAGAGAGCTGTTTCCTCATAATATGTTTGTTTTTCGCGTGGTACGGGCAGTAAGTACAGCCGTTGACACAATAATTTGACAGATAAAGAGGAGCAAACATTACGATTCTGTTTCCGTAGAAATCTTTTTGATCTGTTCTGCAAGCTTATAGATCTCTTTGTTTTTTCTTCGTCCGAACAGGCGAGAAGACTGATGCTTCCCGATGTGTCAGCCCTTTTCGTTTTTTTGCTTTTTCAATGATCGCATCGATCAGTTTCATGTTATTTTTATTCTCATCTGCATAGGCGAGCGTTTCGAGAATTTCTTCATGATTGATAAAATCATCTGCATGTTTTGAATTTACATCGTACATAGTTGAGTCTCCTTTTAATTTTTAATATTATTTTTCGGAATTTTAAATCGTTTTATCTGCTTTCAGACAGGGAAAATGTTTCGGATGAAAGTGCTTTTTATATGTTCAGGGAATCTCCTCTGGAAACTGTGATTTCATATCCGATATTTTGTATTCTCTGCTTTAAAGAACGAAGCTTTCGGCGGCTTCGTCACCGGTGCACAGTTTACTGTCGTAAAGTAAATATTTTTCTCTCACCTGCGGCGGAGAAAGATTCGGCATGATCACGTTCGCTCCGGCAAGAATTCCCTTTTCGCGGCGTCGGAATCAATCGTGCAAGAGCGGTCGTGGCAGGGAGAAGGACTTTCGGAAGAAGCAGACGGATCAATCCGAGCAGAAACAGCGTTAGATCAGCGCTTCCGGCCTTTTGATCTGCAAACGGGGTGTCATGATGGGGGATGAAAGGACCGATCCCGACCATCTGTGGATTGAGTTCTTTTAAAAACAGCATATCGTCTGCCAGATTTTCAAAAGTCTGATAGGGCGATCCGACCATAAATCCGGTGCCGACCTGATAGCCGATCTTTTTTAGATCAAAAAGACATTGCTTTCGTCTGGCGGCGCTTAAGGCAGGGGGGTGAAGCTTTCCGTAATGCGTGTCATCGTATGTTTCATGTCTTAAAAGAAAGCGATTCGCTCCGGCGTCATAAAGTTGCTTGTAGCTTTCATAAGAACGTTCTCCGATTGAGAGTGTGATCGCGCAGTCACTCCATCGCGTTCGTATAGAAGAAATAATATCAGTCAGCCGGTCATCCGTAAATGAACCGTCCTCACCGCCTTGCAGAACGAACGTCCGAAAGCCGAGAGCATATCCCATCTCACAGCAGGAGAGTATCTGCTCTTTTGTCAGACGGTAACGGTTGGCATTTCTGTTACTTTTTCGTATTCCGCAGTAGAAGCAGTCGTTTTTACAATAATTTGTAATTCGATCAGTCCGCGGATGTATACGCTGCGTCCATAATGGCGTGTGCGGACGGCCTGTGCCCGTTCAAATAAATAGTCTGCATCATCGGCCGTTCTGTTTTGAATCAGGCGGATCCATTCGTCTCTGGAAAGATTACGGGTTGCTTCTAATCGGTCAATCAGTTGTTTTGTATCGTTTTTTTCGGTCATAGTCGTGTCCTCTCGCAGAAAAATAAGTGTGACAGTTCAGTTCGCGCCATTCGTAAAACCGTACTGCGTGCTTATCGCGGCTGACGCCGCTGTTTTACTCATAAGCGGGCGTTTGGATCATATAGCTGTTACAAATAAGTTACGTTGTTTTGCCGTAGATCGTTTTCGTGCTGACGCCCGGAAGCATTCCGAGTTTGCCGGAAAGGGCGCTGATGATATTGTTCGGGGCGTCTACGGCGATACTGATAATATGGATTCCTTTTTCTTGTATGGCAGTCCCATTCTTCCGATTACATATTCTCCGTAGTCGCTTAGAAGATGGTTTAGTTTATCGACGGATTCTCGGGTTTCGAGAAGAACGCCGATAAGAGCGATTCTAGTGTCCATAGTATGTCTCCTTGTTATAATTCGTATAGTGTAAGCAGTTGACAAGGTTTCAGACAAGTTCGGACTTTCGTTTGCAGACATTGTAAAAAGCGCGCCTGAAAAGGCGCGCGGATATACAAAGAAAGAGGGAGAGTCCCTCTGATATTCCATATGTGCGCCTTTTTGCTCAGGAGGATGCCTTTGCAGTCAGAACGTATGTCTTGTGTTTGAGTATAGCATAAAGTTGGAAGAATGACACGAAAAATTTTGGGATTCACTTGTTGTTTTATGTATTATGCATAAACTTTAATATGTTTTTAGTGCGGTTTCTATAATATGATTTTTATGATTTCATTTGTGATATAGTCACTGTTAAAAAGTTTTTATTGGTTTAATATGAAACTAGAGTATAATAGAAAAGGGTTCGTAAATTCATTTCTATGATTGAAGCATATATTTTCAGAAATTGAGGAGGCGGTAATATGGCAGAGATCAGAAAACGGATCGTTTTTCACGGACGCGTTCAAGGCGTCGGATTTCGTTATACGGCAAAATATCTCGCGCAGTCTTTGGAATTGACAGGCTGGGTTCGCAACGACTGGGATCAAACTGTGACAATGGAAGTTCAGGGAAGAGAAGCGCTGATCAATAAACTGCTTGTCGGCTTGAATCAAGGGCGTTTCATCGATATTCAATGGATGGATACTGAAGAGATTCCGTTAGAGGAAGAACGGGAATTTACGGTGAAGTATTGAAAAATGAGCAAAACGAAAAACTGAAAAAATGATAAAACAGAGAAAATATTGAATAGAACGACGACAGATAAAAGGAAAATAGAAATATGGAAAAGGAGAATAAGATTATGAAATTAGGATTTATCGGAACAGGAAATATGGCGGGCGCGATCATGGGAGGCATTATCAGAAATGAGATCTTTAAGCCGGAAGAGATCATCGGCGCGGATATTTCAAAGGAAAGCCGAAGCAAAGTGCAATCTGCATATGGGATCAATGTGACAGAGGATAATAAGAAAGCGGCGTCAGAATCAGAAGTTCTTGTACTCTCGGTGAAGCCGCAGTATTATGCGGAGACGATCAAGGAGATTAAAGACTGTGTAAGAGAAGATCAGCTTATCATTACGATCGCTCCCGGAAAGACGCTTAAGTGGCTGGAAGAACAGTTTGAAAAAAAGGTTAAGATCGTTCGTGCAATGCCGAATACACCGGCGCTTGTAGGAGAGGGGATGACAGCCGCATGTGCAAATGATGCGGTGACAGAAGAAGAAAAAGAATATGCGTTGAAAATCTTACGTTCTTTCGGAAAAGTAGAGATTGTGGCGGAAAATATGATCGATGCTGTCGTTGCCGTAAGCGGAAGCGCTCCTGCATATGTATTTATGTTTATTGAAGCGATGGCGGATGCGGCTGTGTCGGAAGGAATGCCGAGAAAGCAGGCGTATGAATTTGCCGCGCAGGCAGTTTACGGAAGTGCAAAGATGGTGCTCGATACGGGAAAACATCCGGGAGAATTAAAAGATATGGTATGTTCTCCTGCGGGAACAACGATAGAGGCTGTCCGCGTTCTGGAGGAGAAAGGACTTAGAAGCGCGGTGATCGAAGCTATGAAGTATGCGCTGATAAATCGAGAAAGATGTAATAACGAAGAAATAAAGTGCTGCAAAACAGACTTTTACAGAAGCAAGGAAGCGAATTGAATTTTGCAGAATGAAAGAAATAAACAGGTCGTTTAGTGACAGGAAAAAAGGAGATGAAAATTATGTATGATATCGGAATCATCGGCGGCGGGACTGCCGGAATGACAGCGGCGATCTATGGTCAGAGAGCGGGAAAAAGAACAATTATTATAGAAGGAGGAACATTTGGCGGTCAGATCACTTCGTCTCCGAATGTAGAAAATTATCCGGGGATCGCAAGTGTGAGCGGAAGCGAATTTTCCATGAATCTGCTCGATCAGGCAATGAAACTCGGCGCAGAGACACAGATGGCGCAGGTGACGGGAATTCGTGATGAAGGAGAAGTAAAAGTAATCGTTACACCGGAAAAAGAATATCCGTGCCGGAGTATTGTTTTAGCAACCGGAGTGACGCACAGACATCTTGGAGTACCGAATGAAGAGCGGCTGACAGGGGCGGGAGTTTCCTATTGTGCAACATGTGACGGAATGTTTTTCAGAGGAAAAGAAGTCGCCGTAGTAGGCGGCGGAAACACAGCGATCCAGGATGCGGAATTCCTTTCCGACTATTGCAGTAAAGTATATCTGATCCATAGAAGAGATGAGTTCCGGGGTGAAAACAGCGGTGTGAAGCGGCTGAAAGAAAAGGAAAACGTAGAGTTTATCCTCAGCGCGACAGTGAAAGAACTCGTCGGAGAATCCATGGTGGAAAAATTAATTTTAAATGATAAAAAGACGGGAAAAGATTTTGAACTTCATGTGTCAGGTGTATTTGTCGCAGTCGGCCAGATCCCTAAAAACGAGACGTTTGCAGATACGGTAAAATTAGATGAGGGAGGATTCGTTCTCGCATCGGAAGACTGCCTTACATCTCATCCGGGAATTTTTGCGGCGGGAGACTGCCGTACAAAAGAAGTAAGACAGCTTACGACGGCGGCGGCAGACGGCGCGGTGGCGGCGCTTGCGGCATGTAAATATATCGCAGATCAAAGTTTGTGAGATTTTGTGCTGAATTATCATTTTAATAAGTAAAATAAAAAACAGTTCCGTTTTACAGACAGTTCGATGAGTCTGTATGAAAAGCGGAACTGCTTTTTTATTTTTTGATATTTTTATTTGAGTTTAAAAATATAATTTTGCATTTTTTTCAATCGTTTCTTTGATGATCGATTCTACGTGATCTCCGATATGACGTTTTGTTTCTTTATCAAGCCGGTCCGGATAGATCGGTTTTTGGTATTCGATCACGACATGGGTTTTTCTAATCTTCGGAAAATGATTTTCAAAAATTTCAGCCGTGTTGTTCATGCAGATCGGAACGATCGGACAGCCTGTTTTTGTGGCGATTTTAAAAGCGCCGTCTTTAAACGGAAGAAGGGAAAGCTCCGCTCCTGTGTTGCGCGTCCCTTCGGGAAAGATGCAGATTGAAATCCCCCGTTTAATGTAATCTATAGCAGTCAGTATAGTCTTTAGTCCTTGTTTTGGATCGGAACGGTCAAGGAAGAGACAATACAGGCGACGCATCCACGTTGTAAGTGTCAGATATTTCTCCATTTCTTTTTTTGCGACATATCCGGTGAGACGTTTGCATCGGCTGTATGTCAGGAGAATGTCGAAGTAGCTTCGATGATTTCCTACAAAGAGAACCGCTTCGTCGGGAATGTTTTCCTCTCCGATGACCGTCGTTTTTACTCCGGTTATTTTTAAAATCACTTTGAATCCCCATTGTACGATGCGCAAAGAACTTATGTCGCGGGCGTTCGGGGCAAATTTTCCGATGATCCATTCAACGATGAGGATCGGAATTGTAAGGATGAGAAATAATATAAGAAAAATTACAATACAAATAAAACGAAACATAAATAAACCTCATTTTCTTCTTAAATTTGCAATACAACGGTAATTATACAGCGGAGGATAGGAAAACACAAGACTTATAAAAGGATAGAATGATATAGGCATAAGGAAGGTGTACAGCGCATATGTTTGTATGGAAAAATGCAGAGGTTCGATCGGAATGGACCGAGGATATGCAAAAAGAAAGCTGTTAAAAAAAGATACGCAAAAGGCGGCAGTGTTCGGAGCGGTTCTGATCTGTGCCGCAGCGTTTACGGCAGCGCTGACAGGATGTGTTTCAACACAGGCAGAGACGGAAAAGATACGAGATATGAAGTACGAGGTGATTGAGGAAGAAGATATTCCCCAAAGTCTTCGGGAGATGATCAAAGGAGGAGAGAAGAAACCGTTTCGGATTACATATTCGGATCAGGGCTTCCTCTATATCGCACAGGGATACGAGGTTCAGCGACAACCGGTTATAGTGTGGAAGTGAAGGAACTTTATGAGACGGAAACGGCCGTCTGTATAAAAACGACTCTGATCGGTCCGAAAAAAGGGGAGGAAAAAGAAAAAGCAGAAACATACCCCTATATAGTCGTGCAGACGGAAGATGTAAAAAAAGATGTTTTGTTTAAGTGAGGAGGAGAAAGATGGATCTGACGAAAAAAACAGTTCATTATACACAGGAGGGAAAAACCGTTTTTGACCGGTTTTATCTGGATGAAGATTACAATGTGCCCGAGCAGAAAGAAGCTGTTCAAAGAATCGTGTACAGCAGTGCCAAGCTTAAGACAGAGGATGTTCGTCCTGTGGAAAACTATGTGAAAGTAACAGGAAAAGCGTATTACAAAATCCTTTATATGACGCAGGGGGAGACAACGCTTTCGGTGTTGGAAGGAAAGATTCCGTTTGAAGAGATGATCTATGCGGAAAATGACGGCGAAGAGACGTTTTTTATCCGAAATGAAAGGACGGAATTTACTGTATCGGTCGTTCATTCAAGAAAACTGACTCTTCGGGTAGCTGCGGAAATGGAACTGGGAAGGGAACGGATGAGAGATGAAGAATTGACGACAGATGCAGAAAGTGATTTTCCGGTATACAAAAAACGACAGAAGATGAATGTGTCGGAATTAAAGATTTCAAAAAAAGATACGTACCGTATCAAAGAAGAAATAGTACTGCCGGGAACGAAAGAAAGTATCGGACAGATTTTATTTTTTGACATAAGCGGAAGAAAAGCGGAAATCCGCCCCGGACAGGATGAACTGCTTATACGGGGCGAGGCGGAAGTATTCTGCATGTATCTGTCACCGGAAGAAAAAGTGGAATGGATTGAACAGAGCGTGCCGTATGAGGGAAGGATTCCATGCGAAGGCGCAGAGGAAGATATGATCTGTCAGATCCGGCAAAGTCTGGAAGATCCTATCGTCGATATCCGTCAGGATGGAGACGGAGAAATGAGAGCTCTTGGTATCGAAGCGACTCTTTCTATGAAAATGAATGTTTATTCTGAAGTGGAAACAGAGATATTAAAAGATATGTATTCTCTTGACAGAGAGTGCGTACTTGAGAAAAAAGAAGGCATTTATGAGGAAATGCTTATGTACAATCAGGCAAAATGTAAGATTGCGGAGCGTCTGACGCTTCCTGAGCTGAAAGAGGACGTTTTGCAGATTATTCACAGTGAAGGCAGTATCCAGGCAGAAAGCGAGCGGTACACTGAGGAAGGAGTGGAGATTGAAGGAATACTCCATATTTCTTTTCTCTATCTGAGAGCGGATGACGAACAGCCATATGGAAGTTGGACAGGGATGATCCCGTTTTCGTATCTTGTGGAATATCCGAATCTTCCGAAAAATGTCAGCGCAAGTCCGGCGTATCATGTCGAGCAGCTTGCCGTGACTCTTGCGGGAAGCGAGGCGGTCGAAGTGAAGGCGGTGCTGACCTTTGATATCTTTTTGAAAAAGCTGATATCGGCAAGTATGATCACGAATGTTTCCGAACGGCAGTTCGATACGGACGCTTCTGTAAAACGCCCGGGGATCGTCGGTCATATTGTGCAGGATGGGGAAGATTTGTGGAGTCTGGCAAAAAAATATATGACGACGGTATCCGGTATTATGGAAGTTAATTCTATGGACAATGAAAATGTGAAAACGGGGGATAAATTATTGATTTTTAAAGAAAATATGAGTATACTGTAAGCATAATGTATACAAGATACAAGTAAATGTACAGATACACAGAGGCGGAAAACGGGCGGAGGACGGAAGATGAATGAGATTGAATTGAAATCACTGGCAAAGATCAATCTTGGCTGGATGTGCTGGGGAGGAGAGAAAACGGTTATCATGATGTAAGGATGGTAATGCAGTCGATTTATCTCATGATGAAGTGAAGATCGAGAAGAAGAGAAGGGAAGGAATCGAGATTGTATCGAATTTAAGATTCCTTCCTATAGGTGAAGGAAATATAGCATACAAAGCGGCGCACATGCTGATAGAAGAATTTTCATTGGAAGGCGGAGTCAGGATCACTTTGAACAAGCATATCCCGGTTGCGGCAGGACTTGCGGGAGGAAGCTCGAATGCGGCGGCGGTTTTGTTCGGTATGAACCGGTTGTTCCGGCTCGGTTTATCTAAAGAAGAACTGATGGAAAGAGGAGTGAAGCTCGGCGCAGACGTACCATACTGCATTATGAGAGGAACGGTTCTGGCAGAAGGGATCGGAGAAGAACTAAAAGAACTTCCTCCGATGCCGAAGTGTACGGTTCTTATAGCAAAACCGCCGATCAGTGTTTCTACAAAGGTTGTATATGAGGCTCTGGATGCGAAAGAAATCTCAGAACATCCTGATATCGACGGGGTGATCGAAGGATTGGAAGAAGGCAGTCTGAAAAAGGTTGCCTCTGCTATGGGAAATGTTTTGGAAGATGTGACGATTCCTATGCATCCGGTTATTGAAGAGATCAAGCAGGAAATGAAAGAGTGCGGAGCTTTAAACGCAATGATGAGCGGAAGCGGTCCGACTGTGTTCGGTTTGTTTGAGAACAGGACTGCGGCGCGTGAAGCACAGAGACGTATCAGGGAGAAGTCACTGGCAGGACAAGTGTATGTGACCAGTATCCATGGAGTGAGGAGGAATTAAGATGCCGATTGATTTTGAAGTGACGATGAATGAATACCTTCCCTTGAGAGATGTCGTATTCAATACGCTCAGGCGGGCAATCTTAAGAGGAGAACTAAAGCCCGGAGAGCGGCTGATGGAGATACAGCTTGCAAACAAACTGGGAGTGAGCAGAACGCCGATCCGGGAAGCGATCCGAAAGCTGGAATTGGAAGGACTTGTGCTCATGATACCGAGAAAAGGCGCGGAGGTAGCGGAGATTACAGAAAAAAATCTGCGCGACGTACTGGAAGTTCGGTGTGCGCTTGAAGAACTTGCCGTACAGCTTGCGTGTGACCGCATTAATCAGGAGGAAATACACGAACTTCATGCCGCTGCTGCCAGATTTGAACAAATGTTTGACAGTGACGATATAACAAGTATCGCACAGGCAGACGAGGCGTTTCATGATGTGATCTTTCAGGCGACGGATAATGAAAGACTGATTCAGCTTTTGAACAATCTACGCGAACAGATGTACCGCTACCGGATTGAATATTTGAAGAAAAAGGAATGCTATCCGCAGCTTATCGCAGAACACGAAGCGATCATGCAGGCAATCGAAGGACACGACAAAGCAATGGCGACTCAGATTACCGGGCAGCATATCAATAATCAGGTAGATACCGTAGTCGGAACGCTGCGCAGTAAAATGCCGGATTTTTGATGTATAAAAGAAAAAGAAATGTCCATACTCTCTGTAGCATAGTTATAAAAACAGCAGACGGAGGGAATACATATGGACAGAACAAAGATCAAAGATCAATTCGGACAGTTCGGCAGGAGGCGGGAATACGGGGCGGATGATGACAGAACGACTAGCCGGCAGATGAAAAAATCAAGGCGGATGTGCGCCGCAGCTGCGGTACTATTTGCATTCGCTGCGGCGTTTGCTCTGACAACGGCGGTTTACAGGATGGATGCGAAAGCGCAGAGTGATCTTCAGCGACGATTATCAGAAGAAGTGCTTCGCTTTCATGTTCTGGCAAACAGCGACAGCAGGGAAGATCAGGCGCTGAAATTAAAAGTGCGTGATAAAGTGCTGGAGTTTCTGGAGGCAAACATGGCGGATGAACAGCATATGACAGAGGATGAAACCGTGATGTGGATACGGGAGCATATCGATGAGATCGAGGATGTGAGCCGCCGGTGTGTTGCCGAAGAAAACTATGATTATCCTGTAACGGCGGCGGTGACAACTTGCTGGTTTCCCGATAAAACATATGGCGATGTAACGTTTCCGGCAGGAAATTATGAGGCGCTGCGTATTGAGATCGGTTCGGCAAAAGGACATAACTGGTGGTGCGTTCTCTATCCGAGTCTCTGTTTTCGCGATGCGGCAAATGCAGTCGTTCCGAATGAAGGAAAAGAAAAATTGAAACATGTTTTGACAGAAGAGGAGTATTCAGAAATCACGGCAGGAACAGAGTTTAAAATAAGCTGGTATTTTTGGAAGAAGAAATAAAATGACACAATTTTTAATAGAACATTTCGTAAAAGATTATGAGACGTAGAGAAGATATCTGTAAGAACGGCGTATGGAGTGCTGGCAAGTATTGTAGGTATCTTCTGTAATGTCTTTTTGTTTGCAGTAAAATTTACTATCGGAGTGATCGCGCACAGCGTGTCGGTTATGGCGGACGCTTTCAACAATCTGTCGGACGCAGGTTCGTCGATCATTAGTTTTATCGGAGTGAAAATGGCGGAGAAACCTGCGGACAGAGATCATCCGTTCGGACATGGAAGGATTGAATACATAGCGGCGCTAGTAGTTTCTTTTCTTATTTTGGAAGTAGGGTTTACTTTTCTGAAAGATTCGATCGGGAAAATACGAACGCCGGAAATGCTGAATTTTCAGATAGCTTCGGTCATTATACTGATCTTATCGATCGGAGTGAAACTGTGGCTTGGTCTGTTCAACAAGCGGCTTGGCGAGAAGATAAATTCTAAAGTGATGATGGCAGTGTTTGCGGATTCTATGGGAGATGTGATCACAACAGGCGCGACGATCCTTTCGCTTATCATTTTTCGAATTACGGGCTGGAACATTGACGGAGTGGTCGGAATCGGAGTTGCCCTTGTTGTAATGTGGGCAGGAGTCGGCATTGCAAAAGATACGTTGGAACCGCTGATCGGTGAAGCAATCGATCCTCAGGTATATGATCAGATTAAAGCTTTTGTAGAAAAATACGACGGCATTGTAGGAACGCATGATCTGATCGTTCATAATTACGGACCGGGAAGGAGCATGGCTTCAATCCATGCGGAAGTACCGAATGACGTAGATATCGAAAAATCCCATGAGATCATCGACGGATCGAGAGAGATGCCAAGCAGACGTTAGGTCTGTTTCTTGTCATTCATATGGATCCGGTGGAGATGAAAGATGAAAATGTGCTCAAGATACGGAAAGTGGCGGAAAAGATCTTAAGAGAACTCGATCCTTCGTGCAGTCTGCATGATTTTCGTATCGTTCACGGAACAAGACAGATTAATCTTGTATTCGATATGGTCATTCCCATCGATTATGATGAGGAGAGAAGAAACGAGCTTCCGCTGCTGATGATGGAGAGGCTGAAACAGATCGACAACAGATATGAGTGCGTGATAACAGTCGATTATGAATTTGTGGCGAAAGCGGAAGCAGAAGAGTAGAGCGAAGGATAAAAGACGGATGAAAGAAGAATAAAGGACGATCGGAAAATGCTTTAAAAGAGGCGGAAAAGCGAAAAACAGCTGCAAGAAGAGCGTGAAAAACAACAAGAAGAATGGCAGGAAGAAGGAATAAAAATGGAGAGAGCACATAAATACGAATTTGAAGGCAAGGTAAGATACAGTGAGATCGATCACAGGGCGACAATGACTCTTCCGGCGTTGATCAATTATTTTCAGGACTGCAGTACCTTTCAGTCCGAGCAACTCGGATATGGAATGGATGTGTTGAAAAAAGAGAAAAAAGCGTGGGTTTTGGCATACTGGCAGGTGATTGTGAAAAGGTATCCGAAGCTATGCGAAAGGATCACAGTCGGAACATTTGCTTCAGGTTTTAAAGGGATGTTCGGAAACCGTAATTTTTATATGAAAGACGAAAGCGGAGAGCAGATTGCCTGTGCGAACTCGATATGGGTGTATATGGACGTAGAAAAAAGGAAAACCGGTTCGTGTTGACAAAGAACAGGCGGAAGCCTATGGGATTGACGAACCGCTGGAAATGCCGTATGAGGACCGCAAAATCGAAGAAGCGGAGTCTTATGAGGAAAAAAGCGCCGTTTCCGGTGCGAAAATACCATATAGATACAAATGAGCATGTAAATAACTGTCAGTATGTTCAGATGGCGCTGGAAGTGCTTCCGAGGGATATCTTAGTCAGTCAGGTCCGGGTTGATTATAAGAAGTCCGCAGTGCTTGGAGATAAGATATTTCCGGAAACAGCACAGAAAAAAAGACCGCGTGATCGTCCGTCTTTGCGATGAAGACAGAAAACCATATGCGGTCATAGAATTTAAAACCGGATGTCGGTCTTAAAGATCGAGTCCGGCAAGAATATCTTCAAGAACTTCTTCTACAGAGTCGGTAATATACTTTGCATGTCCGGCGATGCCGGGGGCGGCGTTTGACATGGCGTATCCCATGCCGACTGTTTCAAGCATTTCCACATCATTATATTGATCGCCGAAGGCGACACATTCTTCGGGGGTTATGCCGAAAAGATCCATCAGATTTCGGAGCGCGCTTCCTTTGTTGCACCCGGGAACGATGAAGTCGATCCAAATGTTTCCGGAAGTGACAACTTTGATTTCGGATGAAAATTTCTCCTGAAGTTCTTTCAGACAGTCCGTTGTTCTGCGGGAAGTCATGTTCGCGAACGCAATCTTTAAAAAAGGACCTTTGACAGTTAAGAGGTCGTCCACGATCTCGGTTGTGTTGTGCATCACATTTACAATGTGGTTTGCGAATTGGGAGTTATTGTTTTCGATCAGGCAAGTATCTTCTCGTGATACTACAATCTCAAATCCGGGTTCTTTTTTAATTCGCGCAGAATGCGGTAAGCGAGATCGTCCTCAATCAGTCCCCGGGAGATAACTTTCCCTGATGAATGCACAGAGAACCGTTTTCGGCGATGTAGGAGATATCGTCTTTGATCTCGTGAAAGAGAAGTCGTTCGTTTGCATACTGGCGTCCGCTTGCGGCAACAAAATGAACTCCTTTTTGGGTCAGCGCCCGGATAAGTTCGATTGCCCGGGGCGTCAGCTCCTGCGCTTCGTTTTGAAGCAGAGTGCCGTCTAAGTCGCTTGCAATTAATTTGATCATAGGTCAATCCCTCCATAAAGTTATAGAAAAGTTATAGATAAATATAAGGATAAGTGTTTCTTCTGCGTGTCCGCGTATTAGATTATAACGTAAAAAAATATCGGCAGTAAATAAAAAAATAAGACTTAAAAAGCGCATGAAAAAAGCGCTTGATAAGAGAAACTTTTTTGATAGAGGCAAGAAAAAATCCGAAGTTAAAAAAATGAGTAGAAAGAGTGAAAAGTCAGATGAAAAAAGACAAGATATGGATTTTCGCGGGAACAACAGAAGCAGAC
>ENA-OQCS01000244-OQCS01000244.1-human-gut-metagenome-genome-assembly--contig:-NODE-244-length-29337-cov-2.370079_pt1 | contig 29337 bp, 45 predicted proteins | sample MGYA00242757_ERZ504575 | MGnify/ENA primary metagenome ERZ504575 (study PRJEB26092, sample SAMD00036297) | human gut metagenome | host: Homo sapiens | study: EMG produced TPA metagenomics assembly of... | reverse complement strand
TCAGACGTACGTAGCTGTACATCGATGATGCTCAGACGTACGTAGCTGTACATCGATCGATGCTCAGACGTACGTAGCTGTACATCGATCGATGCTCAGACGTACGTAGCTGTACATCGATCGATGCCTACGGATTGTTCCGTGCTATGCACTCTCACAATCCCCTGGCATCTTATTATTTTACTATAACTCCCTTTTCTTTTCTATGAAAACATGGTAAACTTTTCCGAGAAACAGGTCATGGAAACGGGCTGCAAAAGCCCGGGAACGGAGAGATATGATACTGATACAGGATGGTATATGATCGATCCCAAGTCAGGAAAAGAAGGTAACTTCGATATCCTGATCGACGGAGACAAGATCGTAAAGATCGCAGAAAAAATCGAACCGAAGGGTAAGGTGACAAGGATCAATGCGGAAGGGCTGTTAGTCGCTCCGGGACTGGTGGATGTGCATGTGCATTTCAGAGATCCCGGTTTTACAGCGAAGGAAGATATCAACACCGGAGCTGCGGCAGCGGCGAAGGGCGGTGTGACCACCGTGGTGCTGATGGCGAATACGAAGCCCACCGTGGACAGTGAGGAGACCCTGAAGTATATCCTGGACAAGGGAGCGGAGACGGGGATCCATGTGACGACCTGCGCCAATGTGACCATGGGCATGCAGGGGAAGCAGCTGACGGATATGAAGAAGCTGGCAGCGGCTGGTGCTGTGGGATTCACGGATGACGGTGTGCCCCTGCTGGATGCGGAACTGGTGCGCCATGCGATGGAAATCTCCGCAGAGCTGGACATGCCCATCAGTTTCCATGAGGAAGATCCGAAATATATCGAGAACAACGGTGTGAACCGGGGAAAGGCCAGCGAATACTACGGAATCGGCGGTTCCTCCAGAGAGGCGGAGATCGCTCTGGTGGAGCGGGATCTGAAGCTGGCGGAGGAGACCGGTGCCTGCATCGATATCCAGCATATCAGCAGTAAGGAAGCGGTAGACTGGTGCGCCAGGCGAAAAAGAGATGTTCCAACATTCATGCGGAAGCCACACCCCATCATTTTACCCTGACCGAAGATGCCGTGATCAAATACGGCACTCTGGCGAAGATGAATCCTCCCTTGAGAGAGGAAGAGGATCGTCAGGCAGTGATCCGGGGACTGGTAGATGGCACGATCGACATGATCGCTACAGATCATGCGCCCCATACCGCTGAGGAGAAGGCAAAGCCCATCACGGAAGCCCCCAGCGGGATCACCGGACTGGAGACTTCTCTGGCACTGGGTATCACGGAACTGGTCGATGTAGGATATCTCACCATGAAACAGCTGCTGCGTCTCATGAGCACGAATCCGGCTGCCATGTATCATCTCGATGCCGGATATCTGGCGGAGGGAGGCCCTGCGGATGTGATCCTAATCGATACTGCGGCAGAGTTCATCCCGGAGCAGTATGCATCCAAGGCAACGAACACTCCTTTTACCGGATGGAAATTAAAAGGTGAAGTGAAGAAGACCATCTGCGGTGGTAAAATGGTATACGAAGTATAGCGTGCGCGTTAGAGAGCGCATATAAGCAGATAACGCTTGCCACTTATATATAGAATAGAAAAGGATAACAAAATGAAAAAGAAAATCACAGCAACCGTGCTTTCTCAGAAAGAGATCGCACCCAGAATTTTTGATATGTGGATCGCTACGGAGCTGGCGGCATGCGCAAAAGCCGGCCAGTTCATCGGCGTCTATCCTAAGGACCGCAGCACCTTACTGCCCCGTCCCATCAGTGTCTGTCAGGTAAGTGATAAAAAAGATGCCCTGCGCATCGTGTACCGTATCGCCGGACAGGGCACTGCGGAATTTCCTCTTATCAGGAAGGAGACAGCGTAGAGATTTTGGGAATTCTCGGTAACGGATTCCCCACAGAGGCCGCGGAGAGCAAAAAGGTATTCCTCATGGGCGGCGGCATCGGTATTCCCCCCATGCTGGAGCTGGCCAGAGAGCTTCCGGCATCCACAGAAAAGCAGATCATCGTGGGTTATCGTGATGACCAGCTGTTCTTAAAAGAGGACCTGGAGAAAAACGGAACCGTATATATTGCTACGGAAGACGGCAGTGTCGGCACGAAGGGCAATGTCATGAACGCCATTGAGGAGAATCATCTGCAGGCAGACGTGATCTTCGCCTGCGGTCCCATGCCGATGCTTCGTGCCATTAAAAAATACGCGGAAGAAAAGAAGATCAAGGCATATATCTCCCTGGAAGAGCATATGGCCTGCGGCGTGGTGCCTGCCTGGGCTGTGTTGTGAAGACAAAGGAAGTGATCATCATTCGCATGTGCATAATGCAAGAATCTGCACCGACGGTCCCGTATTTGATGCTGAGGAGGTAGAGATCTGATGAATACACAGACAACGATCGCAGGAGTGACCTTTAAAAATCCCGTCATGACAGCTTCCGGGACCTTTGGATCCGGTATGGAATATGAAGAATTTGTAGATCTGAACCGCCTGGGTGCGGTGGTGACCAAGGGGGTGGCAAATGTACTGGCCCGGGAATCCGACGCCCCGTGTGGCGGAGGTGTACGGTGGCATGCTCAATGCCATCGGATTACAGAATCCCGGCATTGATGTGTTCATGGAGAGAGACATTCCTTTCCTGAAAAAATATGACACGAAGATCATTGTAAATGTCTGCGGCAAGTCCGTGGAGGATTATGTGGACGTGGTGGAACGTCTGGGAGACGAGCCGGCAGTCAGCATGCTGGAGATCAATGTATCCTGCCCGAATGTCAAGGAAGGAGCCATTGCCTTCGGACAGAAAGCGGATGCCCTGTATAACATTACTTCCGAACTGAAAAAACATGCAAAACAGCCCATCATCATGAAGCTGAGCCCAATGTGACAGACATTACGGAAATGGCGAAAGCGGCAGAGGCAGCAGGTGCGGATGCACTGTCCCTGATCAACACCATCACCGGCATGAAGATCGACATTCATCGCAGGAAGTTCGCCATTGCCAACAAGACCGGCGGCATGAGCGGTCCTGCCATTAAGCCTGTCGCAGTCCGCATGGTATACCAGGTGGCGCAGGCAGTTAAGATTCCCATCATCGGTATGGGCGGCATCGCTACGGCGGAAGATGCCATCGAATTCATTCTGGCGGGAGCCAGTGCAGTCAGTGTGGGCGCCATGAACTTCGTGGATCCCTATACGACGGTAAAAGTTGTGGAGGGCATTGAAGATTACATGCGCACCTATCACGTAGAGAACCTGACAGATCTCATCGGCGCGGTGGAATAAACGGACAGAGAACAGAATACGGTATAAAACAGCACAGACCCTTCATATATATAGACATATCTGTATATATGGAGGTCTGTTATTGTGGAACTGATCAAGAGAAATATACATATGGACCGGGTAAAACGGTCCACCGTCATGCAGTTTACCATGGAAGAAGATCTGAATCTTCCGGAGGATAAGCCGGATATCAGTACCCTGAATCTGGAAAAAGGAGAGGTTGTCATCGAAGAGATCTGTCCGGGTACGGATGAAGTAACCGTCCGGGGAAAACTGGGGTATGCGATTTTGTATCATACGCGGGAGTCCGGAAGCAGTCTGGTACTGTTGGGCGGCGCTCTGCCTTTTGAGGAGAGGATCCGCATGGAAGGGGTATTACCCTCGGATACGGTGACCGTGGAAGGAACGGTGGAAGATTTCACGGTAACTATGATCAATTCCCGCAAACTGAGTTTACAGGCGCTGATCCTTCTCTCCGCCCGTATCGAAGAAATCTATGATGAAGAGCTACCCGTGGGGATTCAGGGAGAAGATACGGAAGCGGCGTGGAATATCGGATCGCGCCGATGGAAGTGACACAGCTTGCCATCTGTAAAAATGATATTTTCCGTAAAAAAGAAGAAATTCCGCTGCCTTCCAGCTATCCCAACATCTATCAGATCCTTTGGAGCAATATTTCACTGCGGGACGTAGAATTCAAACCACAGGAGGAAAAACTGGCAATCCAGGGAGATATTCAGATTTTCGTGCTCTACGAAGCAGAGGGGGAGGACAGGGCGATCCGTTCTTATGAGACGACACTTCCATTAAACGGAAGCCTGGAATGCCAGGGATGCCGGGAGGATCTGCTGCCGGATATCCGGTATACGTTGCTACGGCAGGAACCCGGACAGCAGACATTGACCATTCAGCCTGATCTGGATGGGGAGGAGAGGATCCTGGGAATGGAGTGCGCGCTGGAGTTGAATATCCGGCTCTATGAAGAGGAACAGATCGATATTTTGAGGGATATCTACGGAGTGAAGAATGAAGTGATCCCGGATACCAGGCAGACCAGTGTGCGTCAGCTGCTGACACGGATCACCGGCAAGACCAAGATAACGGATCATGCAGGGACAAATATTGACGGTCCGATCCTGCAGATATTGCACAGCGAGGGAACAGCTTCCATCGATCACCGGGATATTACGGAGGACGGAATACGGCTGCAGGGAAGTATTGATCTCACGGTATTGTGCATTACGGAAAAGGATGAGACACCTTATGTAAGCACCAGGATACAGATTCCTTATGAATATCTGCTGAGTGTGCCGGGAATCGGGGATACTGACCAGGCAGAGGTACACTGCGAAATGGAACAATTACAGGTAAATCTGATCGATGGGGAAGAAGTGGATGTAAAAGCGGTGCTGTCTTTTTCGACGACAGTTATGAAAAGCACAGAGTTCATGGCAATTGAAGAAGTGACGGAACAGGAGATCGACAGTGCCGTACTGGCAGAACTTCCCAGCGCGGTGATCTATATTACCGCGCCGGGAGATGATCTGTGGAGCATCGGCCGTAAATATCATATGCCGGTAAAAGCGGTCCGGGAACTGAATGCGCTGGAAAGCGATGAATTAAAACCCGGCCGGAAACTTCTGCTGGTAAAAGGTCTTTAGGCTTCGGCAGTCAGACCGGCGTCAGCAGCCAGTTTATCGAACTTTTCCATAACGGCATCGTAAGTCTTCTGGGAAATCTCGGGGAGAGAACCGCCCCAGGTCTTTTCCGCCTGTGCATAGCCCTTCTTGAATGCCTCACGCATGGATTCAATCTTGTCGGGATCTCCGCCGGTCAGAGCAGTGGCAAACTGTATGATACGGTCGGAGGTCTGGTTCACACCCCAATAGCCGTCTTCTGCAATGTCTGCCTGTGCCTGTGCTTTGGTGGCGGGATCTACGGTATAATTACCGGAACGTAAGAAGGACCAGATGTCATTGGCATTGCCGTAGGTGTCAGCCTGCTTGCCCATTATCTGTTCTACCAGGGAACGAAGCTGGCTGGTACGTGCATCTGCATCCGCTTTTAATTTGTTGATCAAAGCGGTGTCCGGTTTATAGGTTTTCTTCGTGGAAGAGGTCTTGGTGTCGGTATTGTGTTCATAGATGACACCGGTATCCTCGGCGGTCTTTGTACTTTTTACTTCCTCGGCGGAAGTTTTTTCTTTTGCTGCACTTGTGCTGCTGTAGCTGTAGGCTGCAGCGGCCTGTGTTGATGTAATTCCGTTTACACTCATAATTTCCTCTTTTCCGGTACGTTTTTGCCCGTACCTTTTGTCATCCTTGACTGTTAGTGATACTTACTACATCCATTATATCGGAGAAAAACGGCAAATACTTTAGGGAACCATTGACAAAGAGAAATGGATTGTATAAAATTAAGTACAATCATTGTATACAAAACGGAGCAGAGCAAAATGAACGAATATCGGATAAAAGCATATGCCAAAATTAATCTGGGCCTGGATGTGGTCAGAAGACTGGAAAATGGCTATCACGAAGTGAAGATGGTCATGCAGACCGTTGGTATTTATGATGTACTGGATTTTCAGCGGACAGCCGGCGGCATCGTCATCACTACGGATTCCGGGGAACTTCCCACGAATGAGGATAACCTGATCTATAAAGCGGCAAAACTTATGATAGAGAAATATCATATTACCGAGGGCGTGAAGATCCACCTGGAGAAGCATATTCCGATCGCAGCCGGTATGGCGGGAGGAAGTACGGATGCTGCAGCCACCCTGAAGGGAATGAACCGCCTGTTTGATCTGGGATGTACGTTGAAGGACCTGATGGAGCTGGGTGTGAATATCGGTGCAGATGTTCCGTATTGTGTCATGGGAGGAACGGCTCTGGCCGAAGGGATCGGTGAGAAGCTGACTCCGCTGGCTCCGGCACCGGATTGTTATGTATTGGTGGCAAAGCCGGATATTAACGTATCTACGAAATATGTGTATGAACATCTGGATGCGCAGGAGATCCGGAAACATCCGGATATTGACGGCATGGTGGAGCAATTGCCGAGGAGAGTTTACAGGGAATTCTGGACCGGATGGAAAATGTGCTGGAGACAGTGACTGTCAGTGCATATCCCATCATTCAGAAGATCAAAGACCGGATGAAGGAACTGGGAGCCATCAACAGCCTGATGAGCGGAAGCGGCCCAACGGTATTCGGCATTTTTGTAGAAAAAGACATGGCCCGCAGCATATGATAAATTGGAGGAGGAACAGCTGGCTAAGCAGATATTCCTGACGGAATTCTGTGAGTAACGGCAAAAAAGGTTATGCAGGATAATTTACAGGTGACAATGGATGAATTTCTGCCGCTTCGGGATGTGGTATTCAACACTTTGCGACAGGCCATTCTTACGGGAGAACTGAAACCGGGAGAACGACTCATGGAGATCCACCTTGCCAATAAGCTGGGAGTCAGTCGTACACCGATCCGGGAAGCGATCCGTAAGCTGGAGCTGGAAGGTCTGGTGACCATGATCCCCAGAAGAGGAGCGGAAGTAGCGCAGATCACGGAGAAAAGCATGAACGATGTGCTGGAAGTGCGTCGTGCACTGGATGCTCTCTGCGTGGAACTGGCATGTGACCGTATCTCACAGGAAGAATTGCAGCATTTGAAAAAGGCATGTGATATCTTTGAAGAGGCGGTGAAGACCAAAGATGTGAAACAGATTGCACAGGCGGATGTGGCACTGCATGATATCATTGTGGAAGCTACGGGGAACCAGCGCCTGATCCAGCTGGTGAATAATCTGTCGGAGCAGATGTACCGTTACCGGTTTGAGTACATCAAAGACAGCAGCCAGCATGAACGCCTCGTGGAGGAACATAAGGTGATCTACGAAAGCATTGTCAAAAAGGATAAGGAAACGGCATCCCATATGGCCAAGGTGCATATCGATAACCAGAAAAAGGCCATCATCCGCCAGATTCGACTGGAGCGGGAGAAAAATAAATAACTTCGGAATCGTATAATCTATCCGGAAAGTGGAAATTCTTTCCATAAACCATAAAAGGAAAGAGGTTCACTGATGGATAGATTATGTGTTTTTATGAAAAATTGTGGAGAGTGGCATGGCAGGGGATCCGGGTGGCGGCGGTCTGCACAGCTGCTATGGCTGGTGGGGAGTGATCTACCCGGAACTGGCCATGCTGCCGTCCACTTATGAGATCGTATACGAGGAGCAGGCAGAGGAGACCAAGACTGTACAGAAGGATGCGGAAGTGGTAGAATGGAATTCCGACAGTCAGATCTACTGGAAGATCCTGGAGGCGGATCCGGAACAGATCCACTTCAAGAGCAGACTGCTTACGATGTTAAAAAGATAGAAGGAGAAATCCCATGTATCAGGAGAATATAACTGCACTGAAAAAAGATGCCCCCATCGGGGTATTTGATTCCGGCATCGGCGGACTGACTGTAGCCCGGGAGATCATGCGGCAGATTCCCAATGAGAAGATCATATATTTCGGAGATACGGCGAGAATGCCCTACGGCAGCAAGTCCAGGGAAACGGTCACCGGCTTCTCCAAACAGATTGTGCGTTTCCTGGAAACTTTTCAGGTGAAGACCATCGTGGTGGCATGCAATACGGCAAGCGCCTATGCACTGGATGAACTGGAGAAGGAACTGGATATTCCCATCATTGGTGTGATCAAGCCGGGAGCGAAGACCGCAGCGGAAGTGACCCGCAACGGCCGTATCGGCGTTATTGCCACCGAGCTACCATTGGCAGCCAGATGTATAATAAATACATACAGGAACTGAACAAAAATGTCACCATCTACGGGAAAGCCTGTCCCCTGTTTGTGCCGCTGGTGGAAGAGGGACTGTGGGAGGATCCCGTGACGGACGAGATTGCAAGACGGTATCTCACAGAATTGATTGACATAGATATTGATACTCTGATTTTAGGATGCACGCATTATCGCTGATCCGCTCTACGGTAGGACGGATCATGGGAGATCAGGTGACACTGGTGAACCCGGCATACGAGACCGCCAGAGAACTGAAGGAGCTGTTACAGCACTATGACATTCTCAATGAGGAGGAACCTCATCTGGGAGAAAATAAATATCAGTTCTATGTCAGCGACGGTGCGGAGAAGTTCAAACGTTTTGCCAACTCTATTATTAAATATGGTATTTTATCAGCCAAGACGATCAAGATTGATGAGTATTAAAAGGACAGATGAAGATGAATCGGGAAGTAGAACTCGTCCTGTCCGGTCTGCACGATGCTGAGGGCGCTTCGGATAAGGATGCAGTGGAGACCGCACAGACAGCACAATATTTTAAGAGAAACGACAGCCATTATCTTCTCTATGAGGAGGATATAGAGGGATTCGACGGAACCTGTAAGAGCCGGATCAAGTTCCGGGATAACCTCCTGGAGCTGACCAGGCAGGGAGCCGTGGAGATGCATATGATCTTCGAGGAAAATAAGCGACATGTGGTGCCCTACAATACGCCCTACGGACAGCTGCTGCTGGGGATCGAGACCCGCAGGGTGCAGGTAGAAGAACAGAAAGATCGGATCTGTGTGACGGTGGAATATATCCTGGACCAGGAGGGAGAGCCCTTCAGTGAGAGCTGTTTAAAGCTATATATCAGGGAGAAACAGTAACGATTCGGAATTCTATGCAAAAAAATAGCAGATGCTCATATCTGCTATTTTTAATGGTTCTGAATCGTTATTTACTTGACAGGCTTTGCTCCGGCCTTTTCCTGTGCAGAAGCGATCATGCGCTTGAAGAAGCCCTTCTTTTTCTCCGGAGCAGCTTCGGTTTTGCCGTGCAGTCCCTTGACATCCAGTACATAGATACCGCTGACAACGGCCTTAACTTCCTTTTTCACGGGAACACTATCGAAGATCTTCTCATCACAGATCAGGGATACGATCTGGGTCCGACCTTTGCCTTGATGATGGGAAGCTTGGAACCACGCATCATCTTCGGTGTCTGATCGATCACCATTGGGGAAGACCGGCATCTTTCATTTTCATGCGTTTCTTATCAATAATCAGCATGGATACGGTCTGCTTGTTGGCATCTAACAGCTCCTGCTGTTCTGCCTGCTTTTTCTGTGCTTTCTTGCCTAAGAAATATAATACTGCAATGATGATAGCCAGAACTATCACGATGACTAATAATGTAATTGCAACCGGACTCATTCTACAGTCCCTCCTTCAGTTAATAGGAACAAATTCCTAAAAAAATATTGTAACATAGATATGATGAAATACGCAACCATACATTTATGATTTCTATCTTGTTTCCGGTTCTTGTAAGGAAGACTGTCACCATGTGGCAGACTTTTTGTAATATAAAAAATTATGAAACACGTATGTCAACCGGTTGACATACGTGCGGTAAAATTATATAATGTGAAAAAAAGAAGGAGGTGCGGAAAATGAAGTACTGGTAGTATCAGATGTACATGCGAACATAGCCGCATTGAACACTATTTTGGAAAAAGAGGCTGATTACGATATTCTGTGCTGCGCCGGGGATTATACAGACTATGGAATCTATCCGGCGGAAGTGATAGAACGGTTCCGCAATCTGAAAAACACGCATCTTGTGTATGGCAACCATGATCTTCACGTTATAAATACTTATGAAAGTAAGGAATGGAAAAATGTAGAAGATGGAAAATACAAGTGGGTTCACTATAATTGTGAACAGCTAAACGACCAGGGGATTAGGTGGCTGAAGCAGTTACCGGAAACCGCATATTTTGAGGCAGACGGATGGAAATACGGAATTGCCCATCAGTATGATAGTGGTTATGGGACGATAGAAAGCAGGTACGCGTTTGATAAATATTGGGCGGAGCATTACGGAACAGATAATACAGGGAACAGAAGACTGATTTTCGGGCATACACACAGACAATGTATTCATATTTTAGGTGATGGAATGGAATGGCTGAACCCGGGAAGTGCCTCGTATCGAAGACCCGATGACCCGGATAAGACGGCACATTATGCGACGATTACAGACGGCGAGATCCGATTGAAACAAATTCCATACGACAGAAAACCACAGTTTGAAAAGGCAAAGGAATTTATAAGTACCGATAAAATGATGAGAACAGAAATTCAGGATTTTATGTTCTTTTTGGGGATGCAAAGACCTCAAGAGAACCGTTGGGATAAGGAGTGAAATAACAATAACAGAGATAAAAAGGGATGGAAAGAGATGAATTGTAGGAGATATCGCTTGGATCAGGTGGCAAATTTCAGAGATTTGGGAGGCTATGCGTGTGACGGAGGCGTAACTAGATATGGTGTGATTTTCCGGAGCACAGCTTTGAATAAGGCGACGGAAGAGGATATTGAAAAGATAGAGCACCTGGGAGTCAATACGGTCATTGACTTAAGATTTCCCAGTGAGACAAAAGATCTTCCGGACAGATTGGGAAAGGGTATGGATTATATCAACTGTTCGCTTATGGGTACCACAAAGCTGGAACAGTTGGATATTGTAAACAGTAGTGTGGTGGAGACCAAAACGCTGCATCGCATGTATCGCCTGATGCTCCGCAACGGAGGAAAAGAGATCAGGAAAGCTCTGGAGGTAGTCGCTGATTCCGAGGGAGCGGTATTGTTCCATTGCGCAGCCGGCAAAGACCGTACCGGTATTCTGGCAATGTTGATTTTATCATCCATGGGAGTGGATCGGGAAGATATTCTGGTGGATTACCAATGTAGCAGTACCTATATTACAAAATTTACGACCGATATTTCCGGTTCCAATATCTACAACATGAAATGGATTCTGAACTGGATTGACCAGGAATGGGGTGGAGTTCCGGAATATCTGCGTCAAATTGGAGTAGAAAGTGAAACTATACAAAAAATCAAATCCAAGTTTGTTGAAAATTTATATATGTAACCGGTTGACATACAATAAAAATTAGTATATATTCTTAAATGGTTATTCCTGGTATTTCAGAAGCAGTTTGTGACATCTGTGACATCCAGCGGAATTAAGGGGTGATAAAGTGGAAATCAGATATCTCGGAACAGGCGGAGCAGAAGGATTCCCCAGTATTTTCTGCCAGTGTGAAGCATGTCGTAAGGTAAGAATGTTGTTGGGAAAAAATGTAAAGACACGTAGCTGTACTCTGATAGATCAGGTGATGATACCCCGGATATCTTTTCACAATGCATTAACAGCCATGTGGATTTATCGGAGGTGAATCATGTGGTATTTACCCATTCCCATTCCGATCACCTGAATACTACAGAAATATGCTTCCGACTGCGGGAAATGGCATCCGTTATTCAAAAAAAAGATAAAGAAGTAATGGAAATTTATGGCAATGATGCGGTTCGGGATTGTATTATGGAGATAATAGCTAAGGATCCACATGTAGATCTGACAAGGATGAGATTTCACCGGATTCAAAAGTTTGAACCATTCCGGATAGGTCATTTGAAGTTTACACCTTTAAAGGCATATCACAAGCTGGATGAGGAAGCTCTGATCTTTGTGATCGAGGATGGAAGATCGACCTTATTGTATGCAAATGATACGGGGCTTTGCCGGAGGAAACACTGGATTTTATAGAACAACAGAACATAAAATTTGACGTCGTCAGTATGGATACCTGCAGAGGTATACTGGATGGTGACACGCATATGGGAATTCGGGAAAATGTAGAGCTGCGGGAGAGACTCCGCAGAATGCATGCAGTGACACCGGATACGGAATATTATCTGAATCATTATTCTCATATGTGCGGTATGATTCCGCAGGAATATGAAAGACTGGTAGATCAGGAGGGGTTCCTGTTGACTTACGACGGACTTTCCGTTACTGTCTGATGCAAAAAAGTAAGATAAGGGGAAGGGAATATGCCAACAATCAAAGATGTAGCTGCAGAAGCAGGAGTGACCTCCACAACAGTATCCAGAGTATTGAATAATCGTGGATACATCAGTGAAGAGACGAGAGAAAAAGTATATTCTGCCATGGAAAAGCTGAATTACATGCCAAACGAAATGGCGAGAAATTTATCCCGGCAGAAGAGTGATTATATCGGGGTGATTCTCCCATCCGTAGAGCATCCTTATTTCAGTAAGGTCCTTCACTGGCTGGAGCATTATGTAACAAAACACAACTACAAGATAATGGTCTGTATTTCCGAGAACAGTAGGGAAAAGGAATTACAGTATATTGATCTGCTTTATTCTCACAGAGTTCTGGGAATTGTTGTGTGCAGCCATATCGGAGAGACGATGGAACATTTGGATTCCAACTGTCCGTTGATCTCTTTTGAGAGAGAAATTGCGGAAAATATTCCGGCAGTTCTTTGCGATAACTATCAGGGTGGTATTTTGGCGGCTAACCGGCTGTTTGATGCCGGATGCAGAAATATCGCGATTTTTAACCAGCTACCAAGGAAAATATTCCTGCATATAGCAGAGAAAAGGCATTTATGAAGTGTTGCGAGGATAAAAAAATCAGTGGACGTGTGGTTTATACAGACAGGTTGGCTCCCTTATCAGAAGAATTCGGCAACAATATTTTGGAATTAATGAAAAAAAATTCGGATTTGGATGGAATTTTGCAACAAGTGATGTAATGGCTGCAAATATTATCCGTGCATGCAAAAAATGGGAAACGTGTTCCGGAGGATATCTCTATTGTGGGATTCGATGATACCTGGATTTCCACACTGACGTATCCTTCCATTACGACCATTCATCAGCCGGTTCGGGAAATGTGCGAATATGCCATAGAAGCGATTGTGAAAAAAGTAAAGAGTGAAAAGGTTCCATCCCAGGTTGTATTTCCGGTAGACTGATCGACCGGGAGTCCACAAAGTAAAATAATGACGATAAAGGAACAGATATGATAGAAAAAGGAACCATAATGGAAAGTGAAGCAGAACCGTCATCAAAGGAGCTACTGAAAATATATGATACTGCGTTGGCAGAAAAACTGATGCAAAAGCTGCTCCCCATGATTGAAAACTGTGCGAAGCAGACACGTTCCGAAAAAGTAGTCGTTGCAGTAAGCGGAGGCTCCGGATCCGGAAAAACAGTGACGGCATTGTTGCTTTCCTGCTTCTTGAAGGAAAAAGGGATAGAAAATTACATTCTGTCAGGAGATGCTTATCCACATAGAATTCCCAAGTACAATGATGCGGAGCGGCTACAGATTTTCAGAGAAAATGCAATTGTGGGAATGCTGAAAGAGCAGACTTATACAGAAGAACGATGTACAATCATTCAGGAATTTCAAAAAGCCGGAAATGATGCGGATGAAAAACATGTCGGGAAATATCCATGGTATGAGCCTATCTCAGAAACGGCAGAAGGGCTCTGGAAAATTATCTTGGCACGGAAAAGGAAATTAATTTTGAGGAAGTAAACAGATTGGTTCATGCGTTTAAAGCCGGCGGAGAAAAGCTATGGGTCAGACATATGGGACGCGAAGAGACAGAACTGTGGTATGAAGAGAAGGATTTCACCGGAATAAAAGTGCTGTTGGTGGAGTGGACACACAGCAACAGTGAATACTACAGCGGTGTGGATATCCCCATCTACCTTGACAGTACCCCCCAGGAGACATTGCAGAGCCGTCTGGAAAGAAACCGTGATCAATGGATAGACAACCCATTTACGATGATGGTACTGGATATTGAGCAGAAAATGCTGAAAAAGCAGGCTGAGAAAGCAAAACTTATTGTTACCCGGGACGGAACGGTGTTAGACCGGAAGGAATATGCGCAATTGTTCCGAAGCTTCAGAAATAAAAAGGAAAGATGTTATGAACATAGGACCGATGTTGAATCTCTACCCGGATAGTCTGGGCGGAACCCTGGATGATGTTGTAGATTTTTTGAAAACGGAAGAGGCAGAGGGAGCATTTTCTTCCTGCTATATTCTGCCCAGTTTGTACCATACGGATCTGGACAGAGGCTTTTCTGTGATTGATTATTCTCTGAATAAGATGTATGCTTCCGGCGAAACATTGGAAGCAATAAAAAAGCTCGGGATTGAATTGAAGCTGGATTTTATTCTGAATCATGCTTCGGTGTTGTCAAAGCAATTCCAGGATATCATTGCAAAAGGGGAAGAATCGGAGTACAAGGACTTCTTCATTAATTGGAATGAATTCTGGAAGGACTGCGGAGAAATGACGGAGCAGGGATATATCCTTCCGGAAGAAAAGTATCTGAAAAAGATGTTTTTCCGGAAGCCTGGGCTCCCCATTCTTATGGTACGTTTTCCGGATGGGAGAGAGATCCCTTACTGGAATACTTTTTATCAGGAAGTGAACTACCCTGAGGTTAATGCTCCTGAACTGATGAAAGCTGCCGATCTGCAATATATGCAGGCGGAAATTATTGCACAGGAACTATCCATGGGCTGCCCGGAAGGAAAAAAGCCGGCAGACATTTTACAGAAAATCGTTCTGGAGCGAAAAGCAGGAAGGCTGACAAAAGAACAGGTTATAACGGTCTGGAATTACATGGAGCAGCATCGGTATTATCTCGGACAGATGGATCTGAATATTCAGTCGCCAAAGTATGGGAGTACTATCGTGAAGTGTTAAAGACACTGGCGGGATATGGTGCTAAAATTGTAAGACTGGATGCATTTGCTTATGCACCGAAGACTCCTGGGGAACGGAATTTTTTGAACCAGCCGGACACATGGGAGCTGCTGGACAAAATAAAACAGATTGCGGAACGTACGGTATGAAACTTCTGCCGGAGATTCATGAATGCTATAGTGAAAAGATTTATGAGAAAATCTCAGAGCAGGGATACGTCACCTATGACTTTTTCCTGCCGGGACTCATTATAGATGCCTGGAATCGGGGAACGGAGAACATTTGGCCGGATGGGCACAGGAGCTGATCGATAAAAATATCAGAACCGTGAATATGCTTGGCTGTCACGATGGAATTCCACTGTTGGATCTCAAAGGAATTCTGGCGGAGGACCGGATTCAGAAACTGATCGACATTATTGTCTCCCGTGGGGGATATGTGAAGGATCTTCACGGTCAGAAAAACATTTACTATCAGGTGAATGCAACTTATTTCAGCGCATTGGGCGAAGATGAGAGAAAGATGCTCCTTGCGAGAGCCTTGCAGATATTTATGCCGGGCAAACCGCAGATCTGGTATCTGGATCTGTTCGCCGGAAAGAACGATTATGAAGCGGTGAAGATGGCAGGCCCCGGAGGACATAAAGAGATCAATCGGACAAATTTGACGACAGCACAGGTATGCAGTGGTTTGAGTAAGCCGATTGTAAAGCAGCAACTGGAGTTGCTGCGATTCCGGAATTCCTGCCTAGCGTTCTCGGAAGAAAGCCGGATCAAAGTAAGCAGTGAAGGATCCCGGATCTGCTTTGTATGGGAACATCAGGGCTGTACTGCACAGCTGAAGGCAAATCTGCAGGATTGTTCCTATGTGATTGAATTCTGTGATCGGGATAGAAAGAGAACGCTCATCACAGAGGGATAAAATATCACGGCCGGGAGACCGCCGGCTTGAATACAAAAGATAAGAAGAGACTGAGAATGTTGATTTTTCGGCATTTTTCAGTCTCTTTTGCTGGAAAGAAGGTTTATATTATGGTATATTGAGGAAAAAGGATGTTTTCCATCTGAAGAGGCAGTATTATGAGTGAAACATTTGAGATCGTAAGGACAGGAATAGATTTTTTCTGCAGCCATCTGGTATTTTTTTAATATGCTGTTTGCCATCGTGATCGTGTTTTTCCAGCGACGGGATCCGAAGAGCGTGTGGGCATGGTTGCTTTTGTTGTATTTTATACCGGTACTGGGATTCGTGTTCTATCTGTTACTGGGGCAGGATATGCATAAGCGGAAAATGTTCCGGATCAAAGAGGTGGAGGATCACATCAGTAAAGATATCAGACAGCAGGAGTATCGGCTGCGTTCCCGGGATGCCGGGGAACTGGACGAGAATATCCGGGGATATGAGGATCTTGTCATGTATAACCTGGAAGCAGGAGAGGCGGTGCTGACGAAGGACAACGATGTGGATATCTTCATCGACGGCAATGAGAAGTTCCGGGCGCTGATGGAAGATCTGCGGAATGCGGAGCATTTTATCCATATCCAATACTACATTATTAAAAACGACGTATTATTCCATCAGATCAAGGATATTCTGATCGAGAAAGCGGCGCAGGGCGTGGAGGTCCGGGTGCTGTTCGATGCCATGGGCTGCCGTTCTGTGCGGCACAGCTACTGGAAATGGCTGAATGAAAAGGGTGTGCAGACCGCGGAATTTTTCCCGGCGATCCTGCGAAGACTCCAGCTGCGTATCAACTACCGCAACCATAGGAAATTGTGGTCATTGACAATAAGGTGGCCTATGTGGGAGGATTTAATGTAGGTAAGGAGTACATTGATCTGGATGAGAAGTTCGGCCACTGGAGAGATACCCACCTGCGGATACGGGGAAGTGCGGTACTGGGGCTCGAGGTGCGATTTATTTTAGACTGGAATTATGCGGCAGGAGAGAATCTGTTTTTGCGCCGGAACTGTTCCGGGGGATCGAAGCCGGTACGAGGGATTTCTGTGATATGCAGATCATCAGCAGTGGACCGGATAAGACGACCCAGCAGATCCATGACAATTATCTTCGCCTGATCAATAAGGCACAAAAAAGTATCTATATCCAGACACCGTATTTTATCCCGGATGAGGCGATCCTGAATGCACTGATGATCGCCGTGAAGTCCGGAATCGAAGTGAATATCATGATCCCTGTATGCCGGATCACCCATTTGTCTACTGGGCGACGTATTCCTATATCGGAGACATGGTCATGGCAGGGGCAAACTGCTATACGTACAATAACGGCTTCCTCCACAGCAAGGGCATGATCGTGGATGACAAGGCATTCTGCTACGGAACCGCCAACATGGATATCCGCAGCTTTGCGTTGAATTTTGAAGTAAATGCGGTGATCTACGATGAGAAAAAGGCGAAGGAAATGGTGGATATTTTCCGGAACGATCTGGAAGTCTGCCGCCAGATCACCCGGGATTATTATGTGGCCAGAAAACTGAAAATCCGTATCAAAGAGCAGATCTGCCGGTTATTGTCACCCTTGTTATAGCCCGGAGGATGTGCTATAATGGGCGGTGCTACAATGCATTTATGCACAAATGGCAGTAATAGAAAGGTATAGGAAGTAACACAATGAAGAAAAAGACATTAGGACTTCTGGCAGCAGTGTTAAGCGTAGCTATGCTGGCGGGCTGCGGAGCAAAGGATACAGGAAACGGCACTGGTACAGCAACCGGCGCCGGAACGGAAAGTACCGCATTGAAGGATCTGGATGTGGACAAGTATGTGACTCTGGGCGAGTACAAGGGGCTGGAAGTATCCGTAGATACTGTGGAAGTAGATGAGGACGAGTGGGATACTCTGGTCAATAATGTATATTATGGAAACATTACCGCGGAGAATGGCGGAATCATGGATCGGGCTGTAGAGACCGGAGACACTGTAAACATTGATTATGAAGGCAAAAAAGACGGCGTGGCATTTGACGGTGGCACTGACCAGGGGTATGATCTGACCATCGGTTCCGGACAGTTTATTGCCGGATTTGAGGATGGACTGATCGGCGTGATGCCCGGCGAGACGGTGGATCTGGATCTTACATTCCCGGAGAACTATGGAAATGCAGACCTTGCAGGACAGGCTGTGGTATTTACGGTGACGGTAAATTATATTCAGCCTGCACAGGATGGGGAATTCAGTGATGAAATCATCAGCAATTTCGGTATCGATGGTGTGACCAATGAGGAAGAACTCCGCCAGTATGCGTATGACTATCTGAATGACAATGCACAGCAGAATTATGAGACCAATGTACAGCAGGCAGTGATGGATGCATTTATGGCAAACAACACAATTACCTCTGTACCGGAAGCGCTGGTACAGAAATATTCCGATGCTGCAGAGAGCAGCATTACCTCCATGGCATCCGCTTACGGCGTGGACGCAGACACATTTACCCAGTATTATTATGGGCAGGATCTGGCAACCTTCCTGTCTACCTAGCTGAGCAGACCGCAAAGCAGGATATTGCCCTGCAGGCAGTGGCGAACAAAGAGAATCTGAACATCAGTGACGAAGAACTGGATCAGATGCTTCAGGACCGCGCAACAGCAGCCGGTTATGACACTATCGAGGAGTATATAGGAGAGACCGCCAAGGAAGACTACAGAGAGTACTTCCTCTACGACAAGGTGTTGGATTATTTGGTAGAAAATGCACAGATCACCAATAACTAAATTTTATTGATACGAACAGTATGCGACCGGCGAATAGGATGCGGGCCGGTTCAGATAGAGCACGTCGCAGCGTGCGGATAGGAAAGATTATGGAATTAACAGACATCAGAGAACTTCATCGGGAAAAAGACGTCTATATCGGCAAGGAGATCACCGTAGGCGGCTGGGTAAGGAACAATCGTGACTCCAAGAACTTCGGTTTCCTGGTGATCAACGACGGAACTTTTTTTGAGCCGTTACAGGTAGTATACGGCGACGGACTGGAAAATTTCCAGGAGATCTGCAAGATCAATGTCGGTGCAGCTGTTGTGATCCGCGGTACCATCGTGGCTACCCCCGAGGCAAAGCAGGCATTTGAGATGCAGGCAGCAGAAGTGATCGTGGAAGGACCTTCTACTGCAGATTATCCTTTACAGAAAAAGAGACACTCCTTCGAGTATCTGCGTACCATTTCTCACTTAAGAGCACGTACCAATACTTTCCAGGCAGTGTTCCGTGTCAGATCCTTGATCGCTTATGCGATCCATACCTTCTTCATGGAGAGAGGCTTTGTCTATGTGCATACCCCTCTGATCACCAGCAGTGACTGTGAGGGTGCCGGTGAGATGTTCCAGGTAACGACTCTGGACATGAACAATGTGCCTAAGACCGAGGACGGAAAAGTAGATTACACACAGGATTTCTTCGGCAAACCGGTAAATCTTACCGTAAGCGGACAGCTGGATGTAGAGACTTATGCTTTTGCATTCAAGAACGTATATACTTTCGGTCCCACCTTCCGTGCGGAGAATTCCAACACCACCCGTCATGCGGCTGAGTTCTGGATGATCGAGCCGGAGATCTGTTTTGCAGATCTGAAGGATGATATGATTCTGGCAGAGAGCATGTTAAAGTATGTCATTCGTTACGTATTGGAAAATGCTCCCGAAGAGATGGCATTTTTCAACCAGTTTGTAGATAAGGGACTGATCGAGAGATTACAGCATGTGGTAAATTCTGATTTCGGTCATGTAACCTACACTGAGGCGATCAAGATCCTGGAGAAGCACAACGATGAATTCGATTACAAGGTATTCTGGGATGTGATCTGCAGACCGAGCATGAGAGATACCTGACGGAGAAAGAATTCAAGAGACCGGTATTCGTAACCGATTATCCGAAGGAGATCAAGGCGTTCTATATGAAGCTGAACGAAGATGGCAAGACTGTAGCCGCTATGGACTGCCTCGTGCCCGGTATCGGTGAGATCATCGGTGGCAGCCAGCGTGAGGACAACCTGGAGATCCTGGAGAAACGTATGGAAGAGCTGGGACTGAACAAGGAAGATTATCAGTTCTATCTGGATCTGCGCCGTTACGGCTCTGCACGCCATGCAGGCTTTGGACTGGGCTTCGAGCGTTGCGTAATGTATATCACCGGAATGGGTAACATCAGAGACGTTATTCCATTCCCCCGTACTGTAAATAATTGTGATTTGTAATATATCCGGAGTAACGTATCATTGAAAGATATGCGTTGGATGCTTGCATACATAAGCATATCTGACAAAATGTATGTTACGAAGTAACCACATGAGCAAAAGGCAAGCATCGCAGATGCGATTTTGCGAATGGGGTACTCCGGATATAGGGAAAATGGAGTATTTAGATATTTATGAAAAAACAACCGCTGACAGAAAAGTGAATAACGTGAAGAGAAGACTTGTGAGTGCTCTTCTTCTGGCAGCGGTAACGCTGACTGCCACCGGCTCCGTCTGGGAATCTCCTGCGGAGACGGTACAGGCGGCACCTTCCATGAGTGAACTGCAGAACAACATCAACAATCATCAGAACCAGCTGAATAACATCAACAGCCAGATCCATTCCTTGCAGGATGAGCAGGATCTGGTGCAGGAGAAGATCGATGACCTGAATGCAGAGATCATCAACACCATGACCAGTATCGGTATGAAGGAAGATGAGATTGCCGAAAAGGAGACGGAACTTGCCGACAAGCAGGTACAGATCGATCAGACTCAGGAAGAATACAATATTGCCAAAGAAAAGGAAGAAAAGCAGCACAATGATATGATCACCCGGATGCGGATGATGTATGAGAACGATTCTTCGGAGAATTACGTGAATCTTCTGTTGCAGGGCGGCGGCTTAAGCGGCATGCTGAACCGCATGGATTTCGTGGAGAGTGTCTACGAATATGACCGCCAGAAGCTGCAGGAATATGAGGAGACCAAGGAACAGGTGCTGGCACTGTGGAATCAGTCGAGGAAGAGAAGACGCAGCTCCAGGCGGATAAAGACCAGCTGGAGGCTGATAAGGCAGATCTGGAAAGCCAGAAGTCTGAGTTGGATGTCATGCTGGCGAAGAAGAAGAAGGAATCTGCTAACTTCGATGCGGAGATTAAAAAGGCAAAGCAGGAGGCTTCCGTGGCAAAGGCACTGCTGCAGCAGGAACAGAAACAGTTAAAACAGCTGCAGGCACAGGCACAGCGAGGCAACACCGCAGCGGCTACCGGAAGCTACACGACCACGAATTATACTTCTGTGATCGACAATGCATCCGGCAGCGATATGGGTAAGCGGCTGGCAAAATATGCCTGTCAGTACATAGGCAATCCTTACGTGGCGGGAGGCACCAGCCTGATCAATGGTGCAGACTGCTCCGGATTTACCTTCCGGATATACAGTGACTTCGGTTACAGTATTCCCCGTACTTCCTATGAGCAGAGAAGCTGCGGTACCGGTGTGGATTATAGCAGTGCACAGCCGGGAGATCTGATCTGTTATGATGGACATGTGGCAATGTATATCGGCGGAGGATTGATCGTACATGCCAGCACCCAGCGTACCGGCATTAAGGTCAGCAATGCAAATTATCGTCCCATTCTTGCAGTGAGACGGGTTGTGTAGCAGACAGTCGGATATATTTGAATATTTGACATTAAAAAAGCCTTGTTTTCATGGAAAGCAAGGCTTTTTTCTATGTGCGCCTTGCGACGCACGTTTCTGAGCCCACCCGTTAGTGAAAATAAACAAAAGATATCATTGGTAAAAACGCATATAGACAAAGCGGGAACGCTATGATAGTCTGTAGTTATTCAGAACCATATTTTTTTATTTCAGAAAAATAAGCATTCTTAACAGACCATTCGGTCGGAATTTCCAATTTTTTGAACGATTCTTTTTATTTTTGTACGCAAATTCAGGAGAATTTGCAGAACAGACTAATTTTGAATATGGGGGATAAATGACATACGAAGAATTTAAAAAAGCATTGTGCCGGAACGTGCAGAATATGGAGACGGCGCAGAATAAAACAATACGCCTTTTGGAGCGGCAAATGATTTGCTCGGATCCCATGGCAGTGCATATCATGAGTGTTATGAATCGCCATATGTATGGAAGAGAGAATATTCTCATCCGGGAAGATATGTTATGTGCCATGTGGAGTTTAAAAAGGGAAGAGCAGATACAGTACTGGCCGGTACGACCGTTATACGAAAGATACAGACAGGAAGGGTGGCAAAGTATTCTGCCGGAGATCTCAGCAGGTCTTGAAGAATCAGATAAGAAAAAAGATGTGTCGTTTACAGAGGAAAGTCTGAGTTATGCTGTCTGCAGAGGTCATATGAGGATACAACCAGTAAATTTTGAAAGACACAGGCACACGCTTGAAAATGCAATCCATCGTAAGATTGGAGATATTGCACTGGTACTTCAGCTGATTATCTGCGAAGGGAACCCAGACAATCTGACAATGCAATTATCCCGCAACAGGATAATGACGTGGGAACGGACAGAGGATCAACTGATCATGGAAGCTTTTATGAATAGTAGCCGTAAAATGCCGCCGAGACTGTACCTGGGTAGTGACAGCGCCCCGAGTTCCCTTATTATGAGGGTGTGTTCCTCCCGGATGAGAAGGGGCGGCCGACAAAGATTGCTCCATGGAATCCTATGGAGGGAAGGACTGGATACCTCCTGACCACAACAGGACGGATCAACGGAGCAGCAGCTTTTTTTTATCCTGGGGTTAAAGATATTCTTGCGGAAAAAATGCGTGGCGATTATTATGTAGTATTCCCAAGTCTGCATGAGGCAATGATTCATCGGTAGCCTGCGTCGATGCAGAGGAAATCAGAACATCTGTGCAACACATCAATGCCATTTATGGAGAAGAAGAGATGTTGTCGGATAGAGTATTCTGCTATCGCAGGAACCGGAGACTGCTGCAGCTGCTGTAAAATTGACCTGTGATAGAAAATAAAAATTCCATGCTATCAACTAAAAACTGCCCGGATATTTCTGAGAACGAAGTATCCGGGCAGTTTTTGCTATAAAGATTTATTATATACTGGGATTTTCCATTAAAAAATTGCATGAACTTGCCTTCATCTTCCCTGTCAGAACAGAACAATTCAAGCTCATCCCCATGCTGTCCGAGCAATGCAGCAATGGCAATGTACTGGGAAAGCTTACTCTTTAGATTAAAATATCACCGTCTAAGGATCTTAAAGTTACGTCCCCCTTACAACTGTCGACAATAGAAAGAAACTCATTTACCTGTTCGATTTTTGTCAATTTCATGAAATGTTCCTCCTTTTCTTATACAGTCATTTGACCGACAAGCGTACTATTTTGCTAATATTATACGTATTTTAAACAGAGAATGCAAGAGATTCTTTGGCATGCGTGTCAGCCAGGCAGGAGCGTAAAATTCGCGAAAAAAACATTCCCTTAAAGGGAAGAAAGGAAATATATCCGGTTCTTCCAAATAAAGCCTTTGACTGCACATTACGTGCAGCTTTAGGCTAGAAAGGGAAGGTAAAAAATGGCATGACATTACAAATTACGTCATAATGCACAAAAATAATCAAATAAAATATTTATTAGGCAACTAAAATGCTTAAAAATGATATAAAAATATGATAAACGATTGACATATGTAAAGAATGATGATATTATTCAATCATCAAGAAATTATTAGAAAAAGTGTGGAGAAAAACGAAAAAGATTTTTCGAAACAGCGCAAATCAGTAGAGGAATATGAAAATGAAAAAAATACCAAATCGACAAGTGCATCTTGATTTTCATACCAGCGAAATGATTGACCAAGTGGCAGTAAATTTTCAGCCGAGGAATTTGCAGACACATTAAAGAATGCCAATGTAGAAGCAGTTACTTTGTTTACCAGATGTCATCATGGAAATCTGTATTATGATTCGACAAAATATCCCGAGAGGATACATCCTCATCTGAAGGTAAAGGATATGTATCGGGAACAGGCGAAGGAATGCAGGAAAAAGGGGATAAAAGTATATTTATATACAACAATCTGCTGGGATATCCGGGTTGCAGCAGAACATCCGGAATGGGTGGCTATAGATGATTATGCGAGGATAAGCAGACGTGAGACAGGTAATATCTTTGAGGATCCCGGATTTCATGTAGATCTGTGCATTAACAGTCCATATCGTGAGTTCTGCAAAGAACAGATAGCAGATGCGTTAGAGAATTGTCCGGTAGATGGAGTCCTGGTTGATGCATCCTTTGTTGTAGAGTGCTGCTGCCCCAGATGCAGAAAGAGCATGCTTGAGAAGCACCTGAATCCGGCAGATCCTCAGGATAGAAAGAAGCATGCATGGCAGATTTATTATGACTTTGTCAGGGAAATGACGGATTATCTGCATGAAATTGATTCGGATTATGATATTTTCTTTAACAAGGGTCATGTCGGGGCTCAGGATATTCCTGTAAGGGATTGCTTTGATTATGTTGCTGTAGAAGTCAGCCGGCTAATTGCGGTTATATGGATTTCCCAGTATCTGCAAGATATCTGAGAACATGGGGAGTACCGGTTGTTGGTATGACCGGACGCTTTCTTACCGGTTGGGGAGATAATAATTCCTACCGGAATCAGGCCGCTTTGGAATACGAATCTTTCAGTGCATTGTCTTATGGAGGACTGTGCAATATAGGAGACCAGCTGCCGCCCTCCGGTCAGTTGGATAAGGATATGTATGGAGTCATAGGGGATGTATTTCGTCAGGTGAAAGAAAAAGAGCCCTGGTGTGAAGATGTGACTGCTTTGTCGGAAATGGCTGTGTTTAATCCGGAAGAATTTTATGGTGGAGCTCCCGGAACGGTAAATCCCCATGCTGAAGGAGTGTGCAGAATGCTTCAGGAGCTGGGATATCAGTATGATTTAGTGGATTCCGAAAGCGATTATTCCCAATATCGTCTTTTGCTTCTGGCAGATAATATACCTGTAGACCATAAGTTGGAGTGCAGACTCAAGGAATTTATGGATCAGGGAGGGGCTCTCATTGTTATGGGAGAGGCAGGATTGAAAATTCCGAAGAAACATTTGCAGCGGATTGCCTTGGAATTCGGTGGAATGGTGAGTCTGAGTATGATGCAGATTATATTCATGCAGAGGGGGTACTAGGCAAGCTTATTCGATGCGGATTATGCTATGTATCTGAAAAGCGAAAATGTTGAAATTATTTCAGAAGAAGCCTCGGAATTATTACCGCTGATAGCACCGCTTTTTAATACAACATGGGAGCATTACACGGGACATCTGAAAGCACCGAGTTCCGAAATAAGAGTAGGAAGTGCAGCTGTAAGAAAAGGGAATTGTATTTATTTTGCCCATCCGTTATCCATGATTTACCATGTTATGGGTCCTAAATGGGTAAAACAGCTTTTACATAATGCAATAGACGTGCTGATGCCTGACAGATTGCTGGAGCATACAGGCCCATCAACAACAATTGCAACCGTGAATGAACAAACAGGAAAGAACAGATGGATCGTGCATCTGATGCATTATGTTCCTGAAAGAAGAACAGAAAAATATGATATTGTAGAGGATATTATTCCTCTTTACAATATAGATTTACGGGTCAAAACAGATCGTAAACCATCTGCAGTCAGGCTTGTGCCACAAATGAAAAATCTGGAATTTTCGTTATGAAAACAGACAGGTAGTAGTTACGATACCAAAGGTGGAAGGCCATCAGATGGTTGAGATCAGTTTTAAACCGGATAAACAATAAAAGAAGAGACTTGGTAAGGAGGTCATTATGAGAAAGAGTGTAAAATATGTAGCAGCCCTTTTGGCAGCAACTATGACGATTGGAGGCTTGACAGGATGTGTGAACTCCGCGTCATCAGACACAGGAAGTAATACCGCAGCATCAGACAGTAATGCAGGAGTAGAAGAAAGTGCTTCTTCTGACAATGATTATGATTTCTATATTTTTAATGCAAAGGGTGAAAACGCAGATGCGTTAGCAGCAGCGGTGGATACCTATGAAGCTGAGACGGGACTTACCATTAAAATATTCTCCCTGGGAAGCGGTACACCTACAGAAGAGGCACTCCGTGTCGATATGTCATCGGATCATAAACCGGCTATTTTTGGTATCATGGATCCCCAGGCGCTGAAAGAGTGGGTTGAAGGAGATTTCGCATTGGATTTGACGACTGCAGATCTTTTACCGGAGTTTAAGGCTCTGGCAGATGATTTGGATCCCGGACTCAGACTGACAATGGATGGACAGGACAGCTATGGCATTCCATATAATGTTGAAGGATATGGCTATATTGTTGACAAGGAAATGATTGCTGCATTGGTAGGAGAAGACAATGTGGATAGCTTTATTGAAAAATATAAAACAGCAACCTATGATGAATTTGCAGATTTTGTTGAGAAGGTAAATGCTTATATCAAGGATGGCAAGGGTAATGATTTTGCCCTGAGTGGACAGACATTTTTCCCTTCTGGCTGAAAAGAATGAAAAAGCTGAAAAGCTAGAGGGAGTATTCTCGGTTGCAGGCAGTGAGAAATGGACTTATGGAGATCATCTGATTAATATCCCTGTTGACAGTGTATTTCCGAATGTTGCCGCAGCAGTGAATGCAACGGATGAACAGTTGGATAAATTATACAATCCTATGGTTGCCTATGCAAAGACACTGGATCTGATCACTTCCCATGCGGTGAGCGAGCGGGGACCTGAGTTTATCAATTCCACAACAAATGGCTATGATGCTGCAGTGGCAAATTTTGCAAATGGCAAGACATTATTTATCAAGCAGGGTAACTGGTGTTATACCAATATTAAAAATGCAAATTCTGAAATTGTAGATACATTAACTATTTTACCGATCAAGATGCCTTTTGAACAGGGTGATATTGCAGTAGATGGATTGACAGTGGAGCATATGAATTCTTCCATTCCGGTATTTTGCGGAAACTATTATGTATTGAATAAACAGGTAAGCCAACATGAACTGGAAGAGGCGCAGAAATTTCTGGTGTGGCTGAATACCAGTGAAGAGGGTCAGCATTATGTCACTGAGGAAATGGCATTTATTCCTTATAATGCAGATCCCGCAACAACGGTTCTTGGTAATAGCCTTTCCGATTGTATTATTGGATATATGAGTGAAGGTAATACTCTTACCAATGCTTATGCAGGTGCACCGGCAAGATGGGCTACAGAGGTATTTGGATTGAAAATCATGGAAGAGTATCTGACGAAGCCTGAGTGGACTGAACAGGATTATGAAGATATTGCTAATTACACAATCGCCTCCTGGAAGGAAGCAAAACAGTAATGTTGTAATTGAATAGTTACAATATAATCTAAAAGATTGTCGGTAAAACTTAAAGAGCTTTACGACAATCTGATATATAAAGAGAGTGACTGTAAATATACCGGACAGTTGCTCAACAGAAAGACAGGATGATGTAAACATGAACAGATTTTATAAGAAAATTAATGTGTGGTTCACGCTTCCGGCAGTAGCCTTATTTATTATAGTGGTTCTTATTCCGTTTTTTATGGGACTGGTTTACTCTTTTACATCATGGAGAGGAGCATATTTTGCCGGAGGGTCATTAAGCGAATCGTTTATTGGACTTGATAATTACAAGAAAGTTTTTACCAACACAAAGTTCCTTGCTTCTTTAATCTATACGGTTAAATTTACGGTAGTGGCTGTCCTGATCATAAACATGGCTGCGTTGGCACTTGCTCTTCTGACAAATCATATTTTAAAGGGAGCAGGTGCTTTCAGAACGGTATTTTTTCTTCCCAATTTATTGGGAGGACTGGCACTTGGATATATCTGGAAATTTATTTTTGATGTGATTTTTTCCCAGCTGCTATTTGGAAAGGACGGGAGTACTGCCTATAGAAGCTCTGACCTATATGACACAGAACAACACAAAAGCAATTTTTGCATTGCTTCTGTTAACGATGTGGCAGTGGGCCGGATATATGATGCTTATTTATGTGAATGGATTGAATAACATTCCGAATGAATTATATGAAGCAGCAGAAATAGACGGGGCCACAGCAATACAAAGGTTTCGCTATATCACACTTCCTATGTTGATGCCTTCTGTGACAATTGTATTATTCCTTTTGTTGGCAAACTGTTTTAAGCTTCTGGATCAAAATGTGGCATTGACGGAGGGTGCCTTTTCCACCAGAATGCTTGCTATGCAGATTATGAATACTCCGAAGGATGCGTTACCTCCTGATTATGGATATGCGCAGGCAGAGGCAGTTGTATTTTTTGTCCTGGTTGCAGCTGTGACCATGATACAGGTTGCTGTAACGAAGAGTAAAGAGGTGGAAGCATAAATGAATAAAGGATTCAGAATTGAAAAAAGAAGAATAGGTAAGGCCGTAGTTTATATGGTCCTGATCCTGCTGGCATTGTATACGTTATTCCCATTGCTGATATTGGTAATCAATTCCTTTAAGCCTCATACGGACATTATTGCCAATCCTTTAGCCTGGCCAAGACCGGTAGATATTGGATTTGTGATTAAAGCCTTGAGAGAGTTGAAGTTTACCCAGTCTTTCTTTGTGACCCTGTTTATTACAACGATTTCTATATTGATGATTGTAATGGCTTCTTCTCTGGCTGCATGGGCAATGATAAGGAATAAGACAGTATATTCCAAATTGGTATTTTACATTTTTATTGCAGCAATGCTGGTGCCGTTCCAAGCGGTAATGTTTCCTTTGCTCAATGTGTTTGAAAAAATCGGAATGAAAAATATCTGGGGGCTTGTTATCATGTATGGCGGATTCGGAATGAGTATGTCGATTTTCCTCTATCATGGATTTATGAAAAGTGTTCCGGTATCATTGGAGGAGGCAGCTGTATTGGATGGCGCAGGTGCTATTCAGATATTTTTAAAGGTGGTATTTCCCCTGGTTAAGGGAACGACCAGTACGGTTATCATATTAAATGCATTGTGGATCTGGAATGATTATCTGCTTCCGTTCATGGTTATAGGAAACGGAGAAATCAGAACCATGACATTGGAGCTTTATTTTGCAAAGATGAAGGCCGGTGTATACGGAAATCCATGGGAGCTTATTTTCCCTTCGGTGCTTGTGACCATTATACCGATTATCATTGTTTTTCTCTTCCTGCAGAAGTATATCATGAAAGGTGTTGTTGATGGTGCAGTAAAGCAATAAGCTCAGCATCCATGAAGGGTATACTTTGGGTGGATACAGAAGTAAATGGAAAGAATGTAAGGACAGAGTACATGCAGAAATATATTAGTTATGAAATAAAAATCGAGCATCCTTTCTGTTGATTCCAGTGAAAATAAAGGAGGAAACAGAACGCTTGTCATTTTATCTGGAAGAT
>ENA-OQCS01000243-OQCS01000243.1-human-gut-metagenome-genome-assembly--contig:-NODE-243-length-29459-cov-3.582095_pt1 | contig 29459 bp, 43 predicted proteins | sample MGYA00242757_ERZ504575 | MGnify/ENA primary metagenome ERZ504575 (study PRJEB26092, sample SAMD00036297) | human gut metagenome | host: Homo sapiens | study: EMG produced TPA metagenomics assembly of... | reverse complement strand
AGTAGCCAATAAAAAAACGATTTTATCATGTAATTGCATAATTATCAACCATCAATTATCAATTATCCATTGAAAAGCACTATCTTTGCGCCCGAAATATAAAGATAAAGATATACAGAAGATTTAATGAAGACATTTGAAGAGCTCGGTGTGTCGCCGGAGATACGCCGCGCCATCGAAGAAATGGGTTACGAGCAGCCCATGCCGGTACAAGAGGAAGTAATTCCCTACCTTTTAGGAGAAAACAATGATGTAGTAGCACTGGCACAAACAGGAACAGGAAAGACCGCAGCGTTCGGCCTGCCGCTCATACAGAAGATTAACGTCAACAACCGAATTCCCCAATCACTTATTCTCTGCCCCACCCGCGAACTTTGTTTGCAGATAGCAGGCGACTTGAACGATTATTCTAAATATACCGATGGCTTGCGAGTGTTGCCCGTATATGGAGGCTCGTCCATCGAAAGCCAGATACGCGCCCTGAAACGGGGTGTACACATCATCGTAGCCACACCGGGACGACTGCTGGACCTGATGGAACGCAAAACCGTGTCCCTCGCCACCATACAGAACGTGGTTATGGACGAAGCGGACGAAATGCTGAACATGGGATTCACAGACAGCATCAACGCCATTCTCGCCGATGTGCCGCAGGAGCGCAACACCTTGCTGTTCTCCGCTACCATGAGCCCGGAAATCGCACGCATCTCCAAGAAGTACCTGCGCGATGCCAAGGAAATCACCATCGGACGCAAAAATGAAAGCACCAGCAACGTGAAACACGTAGCCTTCTGTGTACATGCCAAAGACAAGTATGCTGCCCTGAAACGTATTGTGGACTACTATCCGCAGATATACGGCATCATCTTCTGCCGTACCCGCAAAGAAACGCAGGAAATAGCTGACAAGTTGATGCAGGAAGCTATAATGCCGACTCGCTGCACGGCGAACTGAGTCAGGCGCAGCGTGACGCCGTGATGCAGAAGTTCCGCATCCGCAACCTACAACTGCTGGTTGCCACGGACGTTGCCGCACGCGGCCTCGATGTGGACGACCTGACACACGTCATCAACTACGGATTGCCCGATGACACCGAGAGTTATACCCACCGCAGCGGCCGTACGGGACGTGCCGGCAAAACCGGGACTTCCATCGCCATCATCAACCTGCGAGAGAAAGGCAAAATGCGCGAGATTGAGCGCATCATCGGCAAGAAATTCATTGCAGGCGAAATGCCCACCGGCAAACAGATATGCGAAAAGCAACTGCTCAAAGTGATAGACGATCTTGAAAAGGTGAAAGTGAACGAGGAGGAAATCGCCGACTTTATGACCGACATCTACCGCAAGCTGGACTGGCTGAGCAAAGAGGACCTGATTAAACGCATGGTTTCGCATGAATTCAACCGTTTCCTGGATTACTATCGCGGCCGTGACGAGATAGAGACAGCAACCGGTAGTGAGCGTGGTGCAAGAAGTGGCGAGAGGGGCGACCGCAACGACCGTAGAAGCAGCCGCAAAGCAGAACCCGGCTTTACCCGCTTGTTCATCAACCTGGGTAAAATGGACAACTTCTTCCCCAACGAATTAATCAGCCTGCTGAACAACAATACACGTGGACGTGTAGAGCTGGGACGAATTGACCTGATGCAGAAGTTCTCCTTCTTCGAAGTGGAGGAAAAGGAAGCCACCAATGTAGTGAAGGCCCTGAACCGCGCCAGCTGGAACGGCCGTAAAGTATCCGTAGAGGTTGCCGGAGACGAGGGTAAGGAGGCTCCGAGGGGCAAACGTCCGGGTACAGCCGGAAGCTATGGGAAAAAGAGTTTGACAGCAAGAAGCGCAGCTACAAGGAAGACGGCAAACGGAACGATGCCACCGGCAAACGCAGCGAAAAGGCCGAAAGTCCTGCAAACGACAAGAAGAAAGGCAAGCCCAGCCGCGAAGAGCGGGGTTACACCAAAGCCCGTGGCAAAAAGGATGACTGGAAACAGTTCTTCCAGGGCAACAATGACTTTAAGGATGCAGAGCCGACTTCAGTGAAGAAGGGTGGGCAAGACGGACACCGAAGAAGAAAAAGTGATATAAACTATAGAAAGATAATAGGGTGATAAAACCGGCAGCATCCGCTACCGTTTTATCACCCTATCCTTTTTCACAACTCTTTATCCTTTATTTCGTACAGCTTTTCGTACTGAATGCAACGAGCATCCAAACCATTTTCTCCTGCTCTTTCAAGTAGCCGGTCATCAAATCTGCCGTCACGTCATCGCCGGCTTCATTTGCCAGTTCAATTACCTTTCTCTCTTCACCAATCAGGTAGCCGTAAGTCTCGAGGATATGGTCCACAGCCTCACTGCCGCAAGAGATGTCGGACACTTCCTTCACGTTGGCAACCTTCAGGTATTCACTGAACTTATTCTCGGGCACGCCACCCAGCATCAAGATGCGCTCTGCAATCTCGTCAATCTTCTCGGCGGTATCGTCATACATACTCTCGAACTTCTCGTGCAGCACAAAGAAGCCGTGTCCCTTGATGTTCCAGTGCATACCGCGCAGATTGGTGTAATGTACCTGGAAGTCGGCCAATAATTGGTGCAATGCTGATGCTACGCCAGCCACTTTCTTTTCATTCAAATGCAAGTAATCTAAAGTTTTCATAATTCTATTGTTTTAAATATTTATACTATTTTTCTTTTGGGTATTGCAAAGATAAGGGGTAAATCAAGGCTTGTCAAACAGATAATTTCTATCTTTGCATAGACGAACTCTATACATAACCTTCAAATGCCTTGTTCATCATGACTTTACAACAATTGGAATACATCCTTGCCGTCAACCAGTTCCGCCACTTTGCCAAAGCAGCCGAATATTGCCGCGTGACACAGCCCACCCTCAGTGCCATGATTCAGAAACTGGAAGAGGAACTGGACACCCGGATTTTGACCGCAGCCAGCAGCCGGTATGCCCCACTCCCGTCGGTATCCACATCATAGAACAAGCACAGAATATATTGGTTCAAGCCAACCGTATAAAGAATATTATAGAAGAAGAAAAACACTCACTGACCGGCATCTTCAAGCTGGGCATACTTCCCACCGTAGCTCCTTACCTCCTGCCCCGTTTCTTTCCGCAGCTGATGAAGAAATACCCCGACCTCGACATCCGGGTAGTCGAAATGAAAACAAACGACATCAAGAAAGCCCTGCAGACGGGAGAAATAGATGCAGGTATCGTAGCGAGTCTGGCAGGTATGGAAGAGTTGCAGCAGACGCCGTTGTTCTATGAACAGTTCTTTGCCTACGTGTCGCGCGAAGACGCCCTCTTCAACAACGAGGTAATCCGTACTTCCGACCTGAACGGCGAACAGCTTTGGCTGCTCGACGAGGGCCATTGCTTCCGTGACCAGCTGGTGCGCTTCTGCCAGATGAAGTCGGCACGTGCCAGCCAGCTTGCCTATCACTTGGGCAGCATGGAGACCTTTATGCGCATGGTAGAAAGCGGCAAAGGCGTGACCTTCATCCCCGAACTGGCCGTTCTGCAACTGGGCGATGCCCAGAAAGAGCTGGTACGTTCCTTCGCCATCCCCTGCCCCACCCGCCAGGTCGTGCTGCTGACCAATAAGAACTTTATCCGCCACACGCTGCTCGAAGTGCTGGTTAAGGAGATAAAACTTTCCGTACCCAAGGAAATGCTCTCACTGAAAGCAACCCAAGCAGTCGTATAGATTTCATCTATCGCTCCATAAAATCTTTCAATCGGATTTTTTGTTCTATCGGGGAAAAATGCTATATTTTTGCAAACAGAAAAAGCGAAGGTCGGTTGCACCTCAGCATCATCAAGCAAACTGGCTTCTACATTCTGTCTGCACAATCTTCGCATTGGTAAAACAAAAAACTAAACCTATTAAAAGAGAAAAATTATGGAACCGATCATCAACTCACAACTCCCTGAATTCAAGGTTCAGGCTTTCCAAAACGGAAGTTTCAAAACAGTATCCCACGAAGACGTAAAAGGTAAATGGGCCATTTTCTTCTTCTATCCGGCAGACTTTACCTTCGTATGCCCTACCGACTTGTAGACATCGCAGAGAAATATGACCAATTCCAAGCAATGGGCGTAGAAGTATATTCTGTAAGCACAGACTCGCACTTGTGCACAAGGCATGGCACGATGCTTCCGAAAGCATCCGCAAGATTAAGTACCCATGCTTGCCGACCCCACAGGCGTGCTGAGCCGCGCATTCGGCGTGATGATTGAAGAGGAAGGCATGGCATATCGCGGCACATTCCTCGTAAATCCCGAGGGTAAAATCAAGATTGCCGAGATACAGGACAACAACATCGGACGCAATGCCGACGAGCTGCTGCGCAAGGTAGAAGCTGCACAGTTTGTTGCCACACACGATGGAGAAGTCTGCCCTGCCAAGTGGAAGAAAGGAGCGGAAACTTTGAAGCCGAGCATCGACCTTGTAGGAAAGATTTGATAAGTAATAGGAGGAGCGGGCGCTTTCACCATAGAAAGACGTCCGCTTTCCTTTAAGACGTCCGCAGTACTTGTACAGAAGTACTGTAGTACTTTCAAAGGAGTACCGCAGTACTTTCGAAGGAGTATTGGAGTACTTCCTCACAAGTTCTGCAACTACTCTATATCAAACATATTAAAAGACTATTTTCTCACCCCAAACACCCTATTAATCATGTTAGAAACAACTATATTAGACCAGGTGCGGAGCGTATTCCAGCATTTGGAAGCCCGCTACGTCTTTCACATCACCTATCATCCGGGTCACGAGCAGGCACAAGAGCTTATCGGATTCTTGAAGGATGTGGCAAGCTGTTCCGACAAGCTCTCCTGCCGGATGAGTGAGATAGAGAACCCCGTGTTGGAGTTCACATTGCTGAAAGACGATGTGGAAACCGGCATCAAGTTCCGCGGCATCCCCGGCGGACACGAGTTCACTTCCCTCCTGCTTGCCGTGCTGAATGCCGATGGAAAGGGGAAAATCTGCCGGACGAAGCAATTCGTCGCCGCATCCGGGCGTTGCAAGGCGACATCAGCCTGCAAACGTATGTATCGCTTACTTGCACCAACTGTCCGGATGTGGTGCAGGCACTGAACATCATCGCATTGCTGAATCCGCACGTCACCCACGAGATGGTGGACGGGGCGCTTAATCAAGAGGAAGTAGATGCGCTGAAGATACAAGCCGTGCCGTCAGTCTACGCTAATGGCAAGCTGCTTCACGTAGGTCGCGGTTCTTAGGAGAGCTTTTGCAGAAGCTGGAAGAAGCCTTCGGCAGTGCTCCGCAAGAGGACGAAGCGCCGATAGAGAGAGATTTCGACGTGCTGGTATTGGGCGGCGGACCAGCCGGAGCTTCCGCAGCCATCTACTCTGCACGCAAGGGCCTACGGGTGGCGATTGTTGCCGAGCGCATAGGCGGACAGGTAAAGGAGACGGTAGGCATAGAAAACCTTATCTCCGTGCCGCAGACTACTGGTGCAGAACTTGCCAACGCACTCCGCACACATATAGAGCACTATCCGATAGAGATTTTCGAGGAGCGTAAGATAGAGAAAGTAGAGTTGCAGGGAACGGAGAAAAGTGTCTCCACCGTAGGCGGCGAGATGTTCCATGCACCGGCGGTAATCATTGCCACAGGGGCAAGCTGGCGCAAACTGAATGTGGAGGGCGAAGCGGAATACATAGGACGCGGCGTGGCATTCTGTCCGCATTGCGACGGTCCGTTCTATCAAGGCAAGCATGTGGCGGTTATCGGTGGAGGTAACTCGGGGATTGAAGCTGCCATCGACCTGGCAGGCATCTGCCGGAAGGTAACGGTATTCGAATTTGCCGATACACTGAAAGCCGACCAAGTGCTGCAAGAGAAAGCCCAGAGCCTGCCGAATGTGGAAATCTTCACCTCGTCACAGACCGTAAAAGTCGATGGAAACGAGGAAAAAGTAACTTCTATCCGCATCAAGGACCGCCTTACCGGCGAGGAACGCGACTTCCCGTTAGACGGCATCTTCGTGCAAATCGGTTTGGCAGCCAACAGCGCTCCTTTCCGCAACAAGCTGGAAACGACTCCGACCGGGGAGATTAAGATTGACGCTTTCTGCCGTACCACACTTCCGGGGTATATGCGGCAGGGGATGTATCGAATGTTCCCTACAAGCAGATAGTCATTGCCATGGGCGAAGGGGCAAAGGCAGCACTCTCGGCATTCGATGACCGTATCCGTGGAGTGATTTAGAAAATATCACCCATAAAAGTATAGGCAGGGGGCACACGTTAAGGATTGGCAAGCTTCAGTTCCTGAATCAGATTTCCTGCCTTCCCATACTTCTCAATCATAAACAGTATGTAGCGTACATCTACCCGATGGTGCGCTGCATCTTCGGCTCATAAAGGATGTCGCTGCTCATGGCTTCCCAGTTCCCATCGAAGGCAAGCCCCAGAAGTTCTCCTTTGGCATTGAACATGGCACTGCCGGAATTGCCTCCCGTAATGTCATTATTGGAGATAAAGCAGACATTCATTTCTCCCTTCTCATCGGCATATCTACCGAAATCACCGGAGGAAAGAAGGGATAGCAACTCAGGCTGCACTTCAAAATCCACATCGCCTGCATGGGCTCTGACTTCTCCAGAATACCTTTCGCGGTGGTATAATAATCATATTCCGCTCCGTCGAAGGGGGCATAACCGCAGACAGTGCCAAAACTCAAACGCATGGTGGAGTTGGCGTCGGGATAGAAGTTACGGGATGCGTACATACGTCGCACGGCAGAGTTGAACAAACGTTCATTCCGCTCGATTTCACCGGAAGCTGCTGTACCTGCATATTCATCTCAAATAGCTTCGTGATGAGGTCGATGCCCAAGTTGATGGCAGGGTCATTATATATCTGATAGGTGGTGTCCTGCTCCAGAAAACGCTTCAATCCACGGGGGGTGGTCAGCTCCGAGCGGGCATAAAGACTATCCACATAGGTACGCTCGTTACCTCCGTATTCTGTCGCAATCGTCTGGTAGAGCTCGGGCAGATAGGTGGAATCCACTTGGGAGCGGTATTCTTTCAACAGTGCTGTAAACACTTCCTTGTCAATGCCCAAGTCCAGATTGGCATATTTCTCAACGATAGCTTTCAGATTGGCAACCACCGTTTTCTCTTCCCCCTCAAAGTCGAAGTTGAGGATGGACAAAGCAAGCTGCACCAGTTCCGGACCGTTCAGGAAAGATTCGGCAAAGTAAGCTCTGGCACGATAAGCATCACGGCGGCTCTTGTAGTTCAGCTCCAGGTCGGAAAAAAGATGCAGCAGATGTTCCCGCTCCTCCGGTGTCTGCTGTATCCAGCGACGGAGTTCGGTCTCCATGGCACGCTTCTTGTCCAGCACATGCAGTTTCTTGATGGTGCGGTTCACTCCTATGCTGTTCTTCCAATAATTGGAACTTTCGTCGTATTTGGAAGCGTACTTGATGCGGATGCTGTCACGGCTATCCATTTCACGCTTCCAGATGGCCTGCTTCACACCACGGACATCTATCTGAGCCTGGTTGGTGGTCATCATCTCTTCGATGCCAAAAGAGGAAAGATAGCGTTCCGTACTGCCCGGATAGCCCATCGTCATACAGAAGGAACCCTCACGATAACCGTCCAGAGATATCGGAGCCACGTATTCGGATGGTAGGGAACATTGTCGGGAGAATAGTCGGCAGGACGGTTGTCTTTGCCGGCATAGATACGGAATACGGCGAAGTCGCCCGTATGGCGCGGCCATACCCAGTTGTCAGTGTCCCAGCCGAACTTGCCCACTGAGGAAGGCGGTGCAAATACCAGCCGCACATCATTGTAGTCGCGATAAACGGAAAGCCAGAATTCATTGCCTCCATAGTAAGCATCCACAATGCCTATCAACGTGGAGTCTTTACGAGAAACCTCTTCGCCAATGACCAGCATCACCGAATCTACTACACTTGTACGCTCAGATTCGTTCATATCCGGTTTTACTGCTCCAAGTACCCGACGGGTCACGTCTTGCTGGTGCAAGAGGAAGCGGACGTAAGTTCCGGATTAGGCAGTTCTTCACTAAGATTACGTGCCACAAAGCCGTCTTTCAGATAGTCGTGCTCCACAGACGAGTGTTGCTGTATGCTGCTGAAGCCGCAGTGATGATTGGTAAACACCAGCCCGTCCTCGGACACCACCACGCCGGAGCAGAAGCCGCCGAAGCTGACTACCGCATCCTTCAGCGACGGGCGTTTCGTATTGTATAGCTTGTTGACAGACATCTGCAAGCCCAACTCTTTCATGGTCTGGCGTGTCTGCTTGTTCAGATTTCCCAGCATCCACATCCCTTCATCCGCTTGTCCCGGCAGAGAAAAAAGGAAGCAGACAGCTATCAGTATAAATCTTATTTTCATTCCGTCAATTCTTGTATTATTCAGTAATCAGCCTCAATTGCTTGGCACCCGTACGCGCCTTGAGCCACTCCGCAATCTTTTCCTTCTCGTGCGCACCGGATGCTTGCCGAATTTCAAGACGGCAAGGGTCACAGTATCCACCCGTACAGAATCTACCGCCAGTTCAATCGCATGAGATATTGATACGGTCTTTACCGACGGGTAGAGCACTTTCAGTTCTGGGATAATCTTCTTGCCCAATTCATCGAAGGTTTTGTATCTTTCCAAATTCTGCTCCAGTGTGGCAATCTTCTGTTTCTGTTCCACCAGACGCTGCTCACTGTTCTTGTAGAAGTCTTCCATCACCATGGCACGGATGGAAGAAATATCCACCGCTTCATTGTTCATACCTTGGAGGACTATCAGCTTGGTATTGTCCAGCTTATAGTCTTTCATCTTGCTGCGGGCAATGGCGATGGAAGCTTCGGGCACCTCCTGCCCAATCAGCACGACACGTATTTCGTGGCCCTTGCCCTCGTGATGGATTTTCTTGTCCAGCACCTGCGTATTCTCAAAGGAGAGCTGCTCGTTGACAAAACGGTTGGCAGCACTCTCAAAGAAGGTATCCTGGACGATACCTACCGTCAGATAGACAGCGGGACACATGGTCAGGATAGCAATCAGGACAATATATTTACGTACTTTCTTCTCCCGGTTCTTATCCACAAACTCCTTGCGCTGGAAGTGCATCACGCGCACGCCCAGGAAAGTGGCAAGACTGATAAACACGGAATTGATGAAATAAAGATAGAATGCACCGAGGAAATAAATCAAGTTACCCGTTGCCAGCCCGTAGCCTGCCGTACAGAGAGGCGGCATCAAAGCCGTGGCAATGGCAACACCCGGAATCACATTTCCTTTCTCTTTGGTAGAGAGCGCCGTCACACCTGCCAAGCCACCCATCAAGGCGATGAATACGTCATAATGGTGGGTGACGTACGTGCCAGCAATTCCGACTGCCCTCGCAACGGGACTCACCAGAAAGAAAATGGTAGCAGTGGTCACACTGAACAAGGTAGTTATCAAGAAGCTCTTCAAAGACCGCTTCATCAATTCAAAATCATTCAACCCCACAGAAAGCCCCACGCCCATGATAGGCCCCATCAGCGGCGAGATGAGCATGGCACCGATAATCACGGCTGTGGAGTTTACATTCAATCCCAACGAGCCATGAATATGGCGAATATCAGAATCCAAAGATTGGCTCCTTTGAATTCCACTCCCTTACGGATGGAATCTACAGTTTCCAGTTCATTGTCCTTGTCTTTACGCAAATCAAGATAGTCTTTCAGAAAAGTCTTGATAGCGAAGGTATTTCTGTTGTCGGTCGTCTTTTCTTCCATTATCAATTATCAGTTTTCAATTTTCTCTCAATGAAACGCCTCGTAAAACACTGCTGGTCATCTCGCAGCAAAGTCCTTTGCCTTAATGCCAAGAGTTGGCAAGAAATCTGCCAAAGCACGTTTTTCCGGTGCCCCAAGTTTACGTTTAAGCATAGCAGTGTTCATGCGAAAAAGAGCTTGGTCGCCCTTACTACGTATGATTCCGAACCCCTTGTCATCCACACCACGCTCGTAAAGAACACCAAAGAGGCGTTTCTCTGTCTCTGCCAACTTATGGCGAGCCTGGACACGGTCGTAGTCAAGAAGTCGTTGCTCTATTACCTCTGCCACACGTGTTTGTACAGCAAAGTAATTTTGGGCAAAAGCAATCTCCGACTTACGAGGGTCACCATTTTGTGCCACGAGGTAGCAGGCATAGCGAGTGAGCATAAAGTCTTCAATGTCCTTTGATGCACCTTTAGGCATAAGTATCGTTTTACTGATGCCGGTAAAATGATTACTCGTCTCTACACCAGCGTTTTGGCAAGCCTCCTTAGCTTTTCCTAAAACATTCTCAAACGTTTGCCATTTGGCATAGCCAGAATGGGATATAATTCGCGAGCACTCCAGCACTCCACGCCTTCGTATTCACACGCAATGGATTCGAATCTTGCGAGGAAATTCTGAATTGCTTCTGATTTAATCATACTTGATTCTGAATTTATTGTTTGCTCTTCTGCACAATCCTTGATTTCAAAACAATCTTTATGCGATTGATTTTTCTGTCCATTGTGTCACTTCAGTTTTAATAACAGTACAAAAGTAATGCTTTTCTTGACAAAACTGTTAAATACGCAATGTTTATCAATCTAACTTCTCTAACCTCACTTCACCAGCCTACCAATGAACGGAATCTGCCTCAACGGCAAGTCGCACTTCACGATATAGGCCACAAAGAGCAGCAACAAAACGGTACGGTACGCCATACGCAGGTAAATATTTTCTATCGGGACATATTCGGCAGCCAGATAGAGTACTGCCGCAAGCAGCACATAACTACCGATAGCCCTCAGGTCATACTGAATGGGATACTTCTTCTGCCCTACGAAATAGGACAGAAGCATGGCGATGCCATAGCCACAGAATCCTGCCCAGGCACAAGCCATATAACTGTATCGGGGAATCAGAAGTATGTTCATCACTACCAGCACCGTGCAACCTATCAAGGAGAAATAAGCTCCCCAACGCGTTTCGTCAATCAGCTTGTACCAGAAGGAAAGATTGAAATAGATACCCATAAAGATTTCGGCAGCCATCACGATAGGCACTACCCGCAATCCCGGCCAGTAATCAGGGCCGATGATATAGCGCAAAATATCCAGATAGAACATGACAGCCAGGAATGCCAGCAGTGTAAAGATGATGAAAAACTTCATGGCCTGCGCATATACCTGCTTATTGTCTTTGTCCCGGCTCTTTCCGAAGACAAAAGGCTCGTATGCATAGCGGAAAGCTTGTGTAAGCATCGCCATCACCATAGCAATTTTGCTGGCAGCTCCATAAATGCCCAACTGCACAGTAGCTTCCGCCTCATCCGGATAGACAAAAGGAAAAATAATCTTATCGGCCACCTGATTCAAGATACCCGCCAAGCCAAGTACCAGTAACGGCAGACTGTAAGCAAGCATCCGCTTCAACAGTTTTTTATCCAGCACATAAGCAAACCCGCGTAACTCCGGAATCATGCAAAGCATAATGGTAGAGGTGCATATCAGATTGAAAAGGAAGCATAGCCCACGTCATCCCCTTTCATCCCTACATAATAGACCAGATTCAGTGCTATATTCAGGAAGATGAACAGCAGTTTGAGTGCCGCAAACTTAATGGGACGCTTCTTGTAGCGCAAATAAGCGAAAGGAATGCTTTGAATAGCATCCATCGCCACCACAATCATCATCATGCCCACGTACCAGGGATGCTCACTGTACTCCATCCATCCGGCAATAGGGTCGAGAAACAGCAGCCCAATGCAAGGAAAGTAAGCGCCCCCATACTCACACTGAGTAATGTCGTGGAGTACACACGCATCGGGTCATCCTCCCCTTTATTGGCAAAGCGGAAGAAACCGGTTTCCATGCCGCACGTCAATAATACCAGCATGAGGGCCACCCACGCATATACATTCGTCACTACGCCATAGCCGCCACTCTGTGCGGACATCGCCATGGTATATACGGGCACCAGCAGGTAATTGAGGAAACGCCCCACAATACTGCTCAGCCATAAATGGCAGTTTCTTTTGCCAATGATTTTAATCCGGCCACTTCTTTTTAATGATTAATGGTTAGTGATTAATGATTAATGAATCACTCGTCGCCAAACAAGGTACGCTGGCTACTATAGAGACTCCGCCCCAAATGCTTGTAGCAAGCTCCGTCACTTCACGCCCACGGGGGGTACGTTTCAGGAAACCCTCTTTTATCAAGAACGGTTCATAGACTTCCTCTATCGTGCCGGCATCTTCGCCCAAAGCGGTGGCAATGGTGGTCAGTCCCACCGGGCCGCCTTTGAACTTGTCAATGATGGTGCAGAGTATCTTATTATCTATCTCATCCAGACCGTATTTGTCGATATTCAGGGCTTCGAGGGCAAACTGTGCAATTTCCGTATCGATACTCCCCGAACCTTTCACTTGGGCAAAATCGCGTACACGCCGCAGCAATGCATTGGCAATACGCGGTGTGCCACGGCTGCGGCTCGCAATCTCGGTGGCAGCCCTTACGGAGCAAGGCACATCGAGGATGCCGGACGAACGACGGATAATGCCGCTCAACACATCATCATCGTAATATTCCAGATGCAGGTTGATACCGAAACGGGCACGCAACGGAGCTGTCAACAGACCGCTACGCGTGGTAGCTCCCACCAGCGTGAAAGGATTCAAATCAATCTGTATGCTTCGGGCAGAAGGGCCTTTGTCTATCATGATGTCTATGCGGTAGTCCTCCATGGCTGAGTACAGATATTCCTCCACTACGGGCTCAACCGGTGTATTTCGTCGATGAAAAGTACATCATTGGGCTCCAGGCTGGTAAGCACTCCCGCCAAATCCCCCGGCTTGTCGAGTACCGGACCGGAAGTTATCTTGAAACCTACGCCCAGTTCGTTGGCTATGATATTGCTGAGTGTTGTTTTTCCCAATCCGGGAGGGCCGTGAAGCAACACATGGTCCAGCGCCTCGCCACGCAGGCGGGCAGCTTTCACAAATATGCGCAGATTGTCCACCACCTTGTCCTGCCCGCTGAAATCCTCAAAATTCAACGGACGGAGAGCGTTCTCGAAATCACGTTCTCGGCTGGTGACGGGCTGCTGGTTGCGTATATCAAAATCTTCTTGTTCCATACTATCTATCATATAACTTATTCAGCCATCCTATAAAAGCTTTTGCTTCTTCTGCATCCGGATTCAATATACGAGCAGTAATAGCTTGTCCGATAGCTTTCCCGGTTCATCCTGCCATGCCAAGAACGTATGTATTTTTGCCTTGGAGCGATGCACTTGCTTGTAGCGTTGTATCCCTTCTGCTTCCAACTCTGACAGCACTACTTCAACTTTCCGAATCAAAAGGTCTTCTGCCGGAATCATGTTCAATGCAAAATCCTCCAACATCCCCTCAAAACGATTATTGGCATAATCCAAATACCTACTACAGCGTCATAGTCATTCAACGGATACAAGACCAGTCCGTCAGAAGGCAAATCTAAGCCATCACAGTCATATTTATTACTGGATTTCAAAATATCAACCAATTGCCTCCAGCGTTTTTCCACATCAGTATCAGCATCCAGCACAACACCGATACGAGGATATGCCGATGGATTAGTAAGTGTCAGCCTGAACAGCCCGATTGCGTTCTCTACACTCTCGCAAACTTTGATATTGAAATTCTGATTCACATGATGTAGTCCGCATAAAGACGAAACTACATGAAGGTCATTTTTCCCTTCAACGAACAAATGATAGGGCAAGCTCTTGCTTAATTTACTCATATCCTATCGTATTTCAACACCATTTTGTGCTATAAATTCCATCTCCTTGTCATCGCTATAGTTCACAGCAACGATCTCTCCTCCCCGGTTGTCCAAGCGAATTATCTGACCTCCCCGGTTCACAGCTATAAAACTATTGATACAATCGTGACTATGCGAAGTGGCAAATACCTGGACATTCAGTTTTTCGGAAAGCATGAAGATAACTCTCCACAATTGGGTCTGTACCGTATAGTGAAGCCCCGTTTCAAACTCATCCAGCAAGAAGACGCCACCTTGCAATTGACCAACGCAAGAATTACAGTAAGAATCCGGTTAATGCCGTCACCCATCGAACTCAAACGAACACGCTCGCCCGTATCTTTCAAAGTGACAAAAGGGACACGCCTATTGGAATATTCATTCTCATTCAAGAAGTTCAGCCGGTCAATACTTGGTTCGATGATGCGCAGGGCATCCAAAACATAACCTTCTCTATCGGATAGAGAGATACGGTCGAAAAGCAATACATTTTTTCTAAGATGAAAGTCTTGTGCCAATACGTACTCAAACGGAACTCTGTCCTTTACATTGCCCGGAAAGCCACGTCGAAAGAAAGGTATTAGCATAGGGGCATTCGAGCCTGAGACCACACTCAAACCATCACCTATGTAACGAAATAAGTGTTCGCCCGAATCAGCATCGTCATCATTATAGACCCAACGTACAATTGTCCCTCCCCTCTGTTCCTCGGCTATATGTACAAGTTTGATATTCAGTAGGTCACTCTGTTCGCCAATGGAAATAGCCGTGGCATTCCTGAAATCCATCTTACGCCCGGAAAACAAGGAGCTGTAATGCTCCGACAATACTTGGCTGAAATCCACATCCCCTTTAGCGGAATCTACATTCACCATTTCCCCTCTGAAATCCAAAATCGTTTTCAGCCATTCGTCATTCCCGTTTGCCAAATAAATGGAAACAGCTTCCAGCAACGTAGATTTACCTACATTGTTGCACCCTACTATTAAATTGACCCGAGCAAGCGAATCAATAGACAGCTCTCTTAGGTTCTTATAGTTCTTGATATACAATGACTTCATACTCCAAAGCTTTTTGTCTACTGCAAAATAACGAATTTATTTTGAGATAGCACTCATCCCCTTTCTTTTTTCACATAAGTAAAGGGCGTATGACATACCTGGCACGCTCCATACAACGGAATATTATGCTGCTCGGAGGCAAATTACAGAAAAAACGATAGAAGTAGCAAGATATATACTTGAAATATATTTGCAGGCTCACACTTTCTTCCTACATTTGTGCAGAATAACCAGCCATTTACTGACAGCAAGCCGAATCTCCCCCCTGCTGAAAGCACAATGCATAGAACACGCTACTTATGAAAGAAGAAATATCCTTTACCCAAGTCCCCTTCGACTACCCCTTATGCCTCAACGGGCAATGCCCCAAGCTGCCACCTGCCTCCGCCAGCTCGCCATGCAGAGCATGCCTACCGAAAAGGATTACTGGAAAATCATCAGCCCCAAACGCCTTGCCACCGTCAAAGGGGAATGCCCCTTCTACCGCTCCAGTCAGAAGGCGCGTTACGCCAAAGGCTTCATGAACATGCTGAACAGCCTACCCTACAACAAGCGGGGAATCGCCATCGCCAACCTGATAGCCGGCTTCGGCCAACGCACCTACTACCGCGCCCGCAAAGGCGAACGCCTGCTGCTCCCCGAAGAGCAACAATCCGTACTGAACGTCTTCAGACATCTGGATGCCGGCATGGCTACAGAATTTGATAGTTACGCAGAAGGCTACCTCTGGTAACGCACTGACCATCAGAGACTAATTTTGCCAACTCTTTGCCTCACCTTTGGCAAAACTTTGCCATGCCTATGGCAAAAGTTGCCAACGCGGTGGCAAAGTCTTGCCAATAAGGTGGCAAAAACTTGTCAACTTGTTGGCAAGAAGAGCAAAATACAGTTTAACGATTTTCATTCCCCATCAGCGCTTCATAAACTCCTTGCGCTCCTCCTCCGGAAACTTCTCTATGGCATAGCGCAACATCGTTCGCGGCATCGTCCTGCAATACTTCTCCAAGAATTGTACCAGCAAGTCCTTGTCCCGCTTACCCATCTCCCGGAGCATCCATCCTACCGCCTTTTGCATCAAGTCATGCTTATGATGGAGCAGCCGCTCCGAAAGGCTAATATATCGATGAAATCACCATTTTTGATAAGTGTATAGGTAGATACCACAGCAATGCGCTGGTCCCAAAGCAGCGGACTATCCGCCAGCCGGTAGAGGTCTTTACGAAGTTTGTCTTTCAAATATTCGCCCACAATGCCGGGGGCAGACAAATCGACCAAATCCCAATTATTGATACGGCCCGTTTGCGAAAGGTAAAAGTCATAAATCTCCTTTTTCCCCTTTTCATCGCTCTTTTTGAATCGCTCCACCAACATCAGCAAGGCACAAAGGCGACACTCGTGCCATTCACTCTGAAGCAAGGTTGCCATTACCCCAAAAGGTTCGTGCTTGTGCTGCTTTGCCACCTGCCGGGTGTTGGGTACCACCACTCCCAGAAACTTATCCCCCTCGCCATACTGCCCCTTTCCGGTCTTGAAGAAACGGGGAAGATACTCCCTTTTCACCGGGTCGATATACGCCTCCAATTCCTGCTGAATCTGTACCGAGATGCACGCCACTTCTTCTGCCGAAAGCACACGTTCGCACAAGACGGTTTCCACTGCTTCATTCTTCTTTTCATCCTTCTCTCATTTGATTTACACGGATTTGAATTCATCCACCAATGGACAAAAATACAACATTTATATAGAAACTATGGAAAGTTATCTTTAATTTTGCAACCGGTATGTCCAATCCTTAAAACCGTACGACATGTATAAAGCTGTTTTGGGAGCAATCTGCTGCCTTTCTTTCGCACTATCCTTACATGCACAATCTCCACAAGAAAAGGGGTTGCAAAGCATCAGCCGCACTTCGGCCAAGGCTATTGTCGGCTTTCTGGCCGACGATGAGCTGCAAGGACGCGAAGCAGGCATGCACGGTTCACGACTGGCTGCCCGCTATCTGGCATCCTGCCTGAAAGAAGCCGGCATTGCCCCGCTGGAAAAGGACAATTATTACCAACCCTTCAAGGCTTACAACAAGGAACGCCAACAACGGGGACGGTGGCAAGTGCATCCCGACTCCATCGCCATCCTTAAACAAGGCGTCCACCGCATCCTGCAGATGAGTAATGTATTGGGAACCATCCCGGGAGAACGACCGATGAATATGTCATCGTAGGTGCCCACTTCGACCATCTGGGTGTGGACGAGACGCTGGCAAACGACCGGATATACAACGGTGCAGACGACAATGCCTCCGGTGTCTCTGCCGTCCTGCAGATAGCCCGTGCATTTCTTGCCACCGGACAGAAGCCTCTGCGCACGGTCATCTTTGCCTTTTGGGATGGGGAAGAAAAGGGATTGCTCGGCTCAAAATACTTTGTACAAAGCTGTCCTTTCATCAGCCAGGTGAAAGGTTATCTCAATTTCGACATGATAGGCCGTAACAATAAGCCCGAGCAGCCTCAACACGTTGTCTACTTCTACACCGCCGCCCACCCCGTATTCGGCGACTGGCTGAAGCAGGACATTGCACGCTACAGCTTGCGCCTGCAACCGGACTACCGCGCCTGGGACCGCCCCACGGAGGAAGTGACAATGCTTCTTTTGCCCTGTGCAACATCCCCATCATCTGGTACCACACAGACGGACATCCCGATTATCACCAGCCTTCGGACCACACCGATCGCTGAACTGGGAGAAAATGATAGAAATAACCAAAGCAGCTTTCCTCAACGCCTGGAATCTTGCCAACGAAAACAAATATTAATCCATTAGAAACAAAGTAACGATACATGGTTTTAAATTACATCTGGGTAGCATTCTTCGTCATCGCATTCATCGTGGCCCTCTGCAAACTCATCTTTATGGGTGATGTGGAGATATTCACAGAACTCGTCAACTCCACCTTCTCCTCTTCCAAAACAGCTTTTGAAATATCCCTGGGACTGACGGGAATACTCGCCCTCTGGCTCGGCGTGATGAAAATAGGCGAAAACAGCGGCATGATCAATGCCCTCTCCCGTTGGCTGAGTCCGGTATTCTTGCCGTCTCTTTCCCGAAATACCGAAAGGACATCCTGCCATGGTTCCATATTCATGAATCTCTCTGCCAACATGCTGGGGCTGGACAATGCCCGCTACCCCAATGGGGCTGAAAGCATGAAGGAACTTCAGGAACTAAACCCGAAAAAGGATACTGCCACCAATCCGATGGTAATGTTCCTTGTACTCAACACTTCGGGACTGATACTTATCCCCGTCAGCATCATGATGTATCGCTCGCAGATGGGTGCCGCCCAACCCACGGACATCTTTATCCCCACACTGATAACGACCGCCATCTCGACCATTGTCGGTGTCATTGCCGTCAGCATTGCACAACGCATCAACCTGCTGAACAAGCCCATACTTATCCTGATTGGCTGCATCAGTCTTTTCTTTGCCGCACTCATTTATCTGTTCACACAGATTAGCCGTGATGAAATGGGTGTATATTCCACTTTAATTGCCAACATACTGCTGTTCTCCATCATCCTGCTGTTCATCCTCTGGGGGCTATGGAAGAAAATCAATGTATACGATGCCTTTATAGAAGGAGCCAAAGAAGGCTTTACCACTGCCATACGCATTATCCCTTATCTGGTTGCTTTTCTCGTTGGAATCGCCGTTTTCCGCACTTCCGGCGCCATGGATATACTGGTGAACGGTATCGGTTATGTAGTAGGACTATTCGGTGTAGATACCAGCTTTGTAGGTGCCCTACCCACTGCCCTGATGAAGTCACTGAGCGGCAGCGGTGCCAACGGACTGATGATTGACACCATGAAACAGTATGGCGCCGATTCATTTGTAGGACGCATGAGTTGCGTGGCACGTGGCGCTTCGGACACTACGTTCTATATCCTTGCGGTATATTTCGGCAGCGTAGGCATCACCAAAACAAGGAATGCCGTGACGTGCGGACTGATTGCCGATTTCTCCGGCATCATCGCCGCCATCATCATCAGTTACCTGTTCTTCTTTTAAAAGAACCGCCTTAATCGCAAGAACGTAATCTCAATCGTACATCGTAAATCGTTAAATCGTAAATAAAATGATTAGTTACCAGACAGACGGCGTGGAAATGCCCGCCATCAAGAAGCGCGAAACCACGGAATGGATAAAGTCCGTAGCCGCCACTTACGGAAAAAGAACCGGTGAAATCGCCTATATCTTCTGCTCGGACGAGAAGATACTCGAAGTGAACCGCCAATACCTGCAGCATGATTACTACACGGACATCATCACTTTCGACTATTGCGAAGGAAACCGTCTCAGCGGTGACCTCTTCATCAGCCTTGATACCGTACGCACCAATGCGGAACAGTTCGCCGATAACAACTACGAACGTGAACTGTACCGTGTCATCATCCACGGCATCCTCCACCTTTGCGGCATCAATGACAAAGGGCCGGGAGAACGGGAGATTATGGAGGAGGCGGAGAATAAGGCGCTGGCGATGCGGTAATTCCAAAGAATAAAAACTCTGTCTTGATAAAGTGCTGATTTTACCAAGACAGAGTATTTAAGAAAAACAAGTTACTTTGTCAACACAACGACAACTAACGGGTTATATTTGTCTGCTCCTAATTCGATGCGGGCATCCACACCATCTATAGTTACTCTAATAAGTTCAACACTGCCATAACCATCATTATACTTCCAATGGGAAATAATAGAATGTTCCTCTCCGTCACCAAAGATATAGGGACAAACAAACGTACGCCTCAATACTTCAGGCTTCTTGTCATATTTATATCCATCCCATAGTGCATCAAAGATTGCCAAAGTAAAAAGTCCGTCCCTGCTTTCCACATAGATACAGTCCGGTCCGGTAAAGTCATCTTTAGAATCGGGTTCTACCAATTTATAGGAGTAATCTTTCTCTCTCAAAGCAGGCTTACCATTTCTTCCAAGACCGGTTTGCATTCCCTCAATCAAATCATTGCCATTTTCATCGACAAATGCTAAATTGTATCCATAATGAATAGGAGGATAAGAGTCTTCCTCACTTTTGCAACCCATGAAAATCAAAGGGAATAAAGCAGCCAATAAAAAAACACTAAAGTGTTTCATTGTATATTATGTTTTAGATTCACAAAAAAGGCTATACAATAAGAGGGTATCAAAACGGTTGATAGCACACAGATGACACATCCCCTATATTTATTTCTTCACCGAAAAGCGATAGATGCAATGACTGTCATACTTTTCTCCCGGCTTCAGCAACGCCGAAGGCCATTCCGGCTTGTTGGGCGTATCGGGATATTTCTGCGTCTCCAAACAGACGGACGCACGATGACCGTACACGATACCTTTCTTTCCGGTCAGTGTGCCATCCAGGAAGTTACCGGCATAAATCTGAATGCCCGGCTCGTTGGTATAGACATCAAGGACAATGCCCGTCACGGGAGATTCGAGGGTGGCACACGGACGGGTGATGTCACCCTTCGTATTGAGTACCCAGTTATGGTCATAGCCCTTGCCGTTCTTCAACTGCTCAAAGTCATTGTCGATACGGGCGCCAACAGCAGTAGGAGTGCGGAAATCCATATCCGTACCTTCTACGGAAACAATCTCACCGGTAGTCATGAAGGTACTGTCCACGGGGGTATAAGCATCTGCATCGATAGTGAGCAGATAATCCGAATTGGACTTGGAGGGGTCACCGTCCAGGTTAAAGTAAGAATGGTTCGTCATATTGACAACAGTGGTACGGTCTGTTTCGGCACTGTAACGAATGTCGATGGCATCGTCATCTGTCAGCGAGAAAGTGACCTTGCAGGTCAGGTTACCCGGGAAGCCCTCCTCTCCGTCTTTCGACAGATAAGTCAGTTCCAAAACCTGATTACTCAACTGGCGGGCATCGAACACTTGATATTGGTATCCCTTGGGACCTCCATGCAGGCAATGACCGTAATTGTTGCGCGGCAGCTGATACTCTACCCCATCCACTGTATCTTACCCTGGTTGATACGGTTGGCATAACGTCCGATGGTAGCGCCGAAATCCGAAGGGAACTTGATGTAGTCCTGAATGGAATCGAAGCCCAGCACCACATCACGCATAACGCCATCCTTGTCCGGCACCATCACTGATACAATACGTCCACCGAAATTCGTAATACAAACTTCCATACCATTCTTATTCTCCAAAACAAACAAGTCTGTCTGCTTGCCATCCACTTCCGTACGGAAGTTCGCAGGTTCCAGTCCAGAAGCAGTCTTTTCACTCGCCTGTTTGCCCGTGCAAGCCGATGCCAATAGCATCACGCTTGCCAACAAAGTCATCATCTTATTCATAAATACAATATTGGTTACTGTTTAGACTATCATTTTTTCAACAAGAACTGCTCCGCACGTCCCGGAGTGAACAACTCCCACAAAGAAGCAACCGTCCAGCCCGGAGCGAAGATATTGTTGTAATATCCCTTTCCGTTACGTCCGTAATCCCAATTGGTATGCTGCACCACTTCCGGGTAATAGCCTACTTTGGCAATGCCACACATGTGTCCTTCATACGGCAGTAACTGGCGCATGGAAGTGGATATCACCTCGGCAAAGTCAGAGAAGCGCGGCTCGTTGTACTCTTTGGAGAGCCAATGCAGCACATCGGCAAATTCGAAGATAAATACATCGATATGGTTATTCTCTACCGACACATTTCCCCAACCACGGTTTCAAGCCGATATCTCCCAGCATCTGACCTTCGGCAAAAGGAACATCCCAAGTATAATACCATGACAAGGCAAAATAAGCGGCTTTCTTTGCCAGACCGGCATAGTGTGCACGCTCTTCTCCTTTGGTAACCAAAGCCAGATAATAAGCAGCCGTAGCAGCATACAAGGAGGCTTCCTTGTCCTCGCAGTTGGCATCCAGCGTAGAAGAGAAATAATCGGCTTTGGATATCAGTTCCTTCTCCAGATAGTCTACCGTACGCTTGGCGCTTGCCAGATAACGCTTGTCCTTGAAATACTTGGACGCCATCACCAAAGGCAATGTTGCCGAAGGCGTGCTACCACCGCTGGCATCCACGATAGAGAAATCATCCTTGAACTTGCGCGGGAAGCTGCCGTCCTCGTTCTGCAACTTGAGGAAGCTGTCCAGCATGCCCTTGATGCGTTTCTCCCATTCGGGGTGTTTACGCTTCTGCTGTTTCTCGTAGTTCAGATAGTTCAGAATGGCATATACGCCTTCGGACTGACGTCGAATGCTATGTCTGGTTTCCTTGAAGTCGCGGTTGTAGTGTACCACTTCGTTGAAGAAACCGGCAGGCGAAAAACCGTTCTGGAGATAAGTGTCAAAGATATGGTTAGCATTGTCCACCAGGTCTTGACGGTTCTGCTGTTTGCCATACTCCAAAGCATTGAAAGCGTTCAGCAACGTACGTCCCACAAAGCCCACTTCGGCAACATCGGTATTGGCACAAGTAGCAGTCTCCAACTCTACACCGGAGTAATAATGAGTGGGGGTATTGCCAACATAGCTTTCCACGAAGAAGTTGCTCATCACCTCCTTCATGCGGTCTACCGTGTAAGGTGTGTCAACCGGTTTCGGACGGTTAGTGTCATAACAATACTCCCAGGTGCGCTGTACGCATTCCGAAAAATCGGCAGCATTCCTTTCGGACACCTCCCAAGTCATGGAGATGCTGTCACCCTTACGAAGCAACTGGAAAGCCTCAACGGCAGGAGCCAGCGTCAATTTGCGGATATATGTCTTCGGTGTTTCCTTATAGGGGAAACCGTATGCCAAGACAGTCATACCATCCACATTGCAGAAACCGGTATATCCGATGGAAGTCTCGCCGGACAAGATTACCTCTCCTTCCTTATGAGTGGTCAAAGCTTCCTTGTCGAACTTGTCAATACGGATAACCGACATGGACGTACCGCTTGCTGGATTGAAAGCTGCCGTCAGCGGAGTGCTCAAACGGTCCTCACGCACCAGCCAACTGTCCGATGTGTGGAAAGAAGGAGCTTCCTTCGGCGAACGCAGGTTGCGGCGATACCAGAAGCCCGGCATGTAGAACTGGCAGTCCGAATGCTTGTAACCGGTCTTTATCTGTTCCCCGTAGTTGAAATACACATTTTCCAGCGCCTTGAGTGTGACGGTAATGCGCTGTTTGCCATCCTTGTCCACCACCTGGCGGATGATGTCCAACGGCAACGTTTCCGAAGCCCGGCAGCTGTACATACCATCCTGCATCTTCTGCAAGGCCAGCGGATATTGCTTGGCATCATTCCCCGGCACTTTCAAGGAAATAGAAGCAGAGATGTCTTCCGGAGCAGCATTTGCCGCTCCGGCACCCGTAATGCCCGTAAAGAGCATTATCCCCAAAAACAATCTTTTTAGTCTCATAGTTACATCTGTTTTATTGTTGTTATATAATTAGCTTCTTATTTTTCCGACGCATTGCTCACCACCTGCGGACGAATAATGTCACCGCCGATAGAGACAACTCCCCGGTCCGAAATGGCAAAATCCTTGATATACGAAGTGCGCGGCTGTACTTTCGTGGAACTCCAATGTGCATGGAAGATGTATTTCCAGCTACCGTCCTTGCAAAGAAAAGGTACTCCGTGACCGGTACCCATCAATTCGTCTACACGTTGCAGAATGGGGTTTCCCACGTATTTCGTCCAAGGTCCCATCGGGCTGTCCGAGGTGGCGTAACCCACTCCGTAGTTCTTGCTTTCAAAGTGATTTGCCGAGTAAATCAGATAATAGATGCCGTTCTTCTTCAGAACAGAGGGACCTTCTGCCACCTTGGCGGGCTTGTCCTGCGAGAGCTCCCACGGCTCTTCCGCCTTGATGCACTCCGTCAGCGTTTCCTGCTTGATGCCAGTCAAATCATCGTTCATCTCTGCCACCCAAATGACGTTGCCATCTGTAAAGCGCACGAAATAAAGGTAAGGCGTGCCGTCATCATCAATGAACAGAGAGGTATCGATGCTCTTCTCACCCCATATCGGCTGCTTCACCTCCTGACGGAACGGCCCTTGGGGCGCATCTGCCGTTGCCACGCAGATATGTTCCTCGGTGGAATAAAACAAGTAGAATTTATTTTTAGACTTGATATAGTACACCTCCGGTGCCCAAAATCCCCACGTACCGTAGGAATTGGCAGCCGACAGTGCCTGCCCCTCACGCGTCCAGTTTTTCAAGTCGTCGGAAGAGAAGCAGGCAAAGCCCTCTCCTTCCACCGTACCGCCGGTGCCGTAGGCATAATACTTGCCTTCGTAAAGCATTACGTAAGGGTCGGCAATGGGCAGATGGTCGGACTCTACAACCAGCTTTTCCTTGCACCCTGCAAAACAAAGACAAAGCAATAGCAGCAATATATAATTCTTCTTCATGTTTATATCTTATAAAGTATCCTATTTAGAAACTGCTTTGATTTTCTAAATTATTATCTTGTATTAAATGATAATTATAAAGATTTCGTTTAAAATGATAACGATGTCTTGGTAATGGCAACGGGTCCTGCAAACGCAATTCCCAAGCCAACAATTTTGTCAGCAACTCGCTCTGCTTATCTATCAACTTGGGATTTCCAAATAAATTATTAATTTCATACGGATCTTTCTTCAAATTGTACAGTTCCCCTTTTCCATAACTATTCATAATCAGTTCCAGTCACCCATACGTACCATTCGAGAGGTTCCACTTTGAGTCCATGTATTCAGTTCGTCAAAATGAGCCACCTTATTGGGTCCCAGCGCACCTTCCTGCTCAAAAGTCAAGCTATCGTCCAAAGGAACATCTTCTCCGCCAAAACCTAACTGTACAACAACGCTTGAAAACTCTTCTTTCGGATATTCTTTACCCGTCAACATAGGCCACAAACTCCGTCCCTGAACACCTACCGGTATTGAATCACCTATCGCAGTACAAAAAGTAGGGAAAAGATCGGCCAACGAAACATGCGCATCTATAGCTTTAGGCTGCTTCTTTATCTGATAGCCTGCCCAAACCATCGGTATTCTGGTTAGAGACTCAGACAAGCCTACTCCCTTACGAATTAGTCCGTATTCACCACAATAATCTCCATGATCGGACAGAACAACGATGATAGTTTTCTCGAATAGTCCCTTTTCCTTCAGATCCTCAACCAAGCGTTTGATCTGATCATCAATGAGACGAATCATCCCCATATAATTTCCACGTAACCGAGGCAGGTCTCTTTCAAGATTAGGACAAGAAGCGTCTTCCAGTTCCGCCAGAATCTGATACTTTTCTCCCTTCTTCAATACATCCTTCCGTGAAGTCTTCACAGCCGGAATCTTATCCGGTGCAAACATTGAATAATAAGGTTCACAAACCTGATACGGATTATGCGGTTCAGGGAATGAAATCCATACAAAGAACGGATTGTCCTTCTGGCTATCTATCCATTCTATAGCCTCATCCACAATTCTCGTAGGTTGCTGATCTTTCAAAGGTATAGGCGAAGGTTCCAGATACTGCCCGACTGCCTCTTTAAAGAATTTGGAAATAGCACGCTCTCCTTCCGTCACCGGCTTATTCTTCCCCCAGTGAGAATATTCAGACCAAAAATCCATATCCTTTGAGTTCAGATAAGCATGATTCTTACCTACTAAAGCAGTTTTATAATGATTCTCCTTCAGAACGGTTACCAAGTCTTTCGCATAATTAATGTCACGCACATTGTGATTGGTACGTACATGAGTTGCAGTTGGAAAACGGCCGGTAAACATGGAACAACGTGCAGGAGTACTGGCCGGCATAACCGTATACGCTTTATCGAACCAAGCGTTCTGATGTGCCAATTCATCGACAAATGGAGTAATATCCATAGGAAAACCTTCACGTCCACACAAATCGGCACGTTGCTGGTCCGTCATTATCACTACGATATTAGGTTTATCTGTCTGCGCAAACAAAGACAAACCTATTCCCTGGAGAACGATTCCTGAGAAAGATGTTTTATAAACTTCATAACTATCTGATTTTAATTAATAACCATATAAAAAACGACACATACTCCATAACCCCTATAAAGAGATTATGAAGTATGCAGAGACTCAATCACATCAATCCCAACCCGGATTCTGCACCATATTAGGATTCATTTGCATTTCTCTCGCCGGTATCGGAAGACTCCAGTAATGATCTCCTCCCCAGGCATAATTATTAGTTCTGGTTCCCCATATCTGAGTCATACCATTCATCTTGCCTTCTTTGTCCTTATAGAACTTCAGATCTTTCCAGGTTCTCCAGCGAATCTCATCGAAATAAATCACGTCTTCACCTATTAATTCCCAATGGCGTTCGTTCATGATACGCTGGTGCATATCTGTTTTTCCTGTAACCTGAGTAAATTCGTTGGTTCCCAGTAATTGGCACCTGCCCTTTCGCGCACCTCATTCACTTTGCTTATGGCTCCGGGAAGATCATTCAACTCATTCAATGCCTCCGCCCAATTCAACAGAACATCCGCATAACGGATAAACGGCAAATCCAATTCAGAATATATATTCGGCAACTCTAATCCTTCACCCACAAACTTACGATTTAAGTAATAGAACTTCAAACTTGTATCTGTTTTCAAATCCCCATATGTGGTATAAGAACGGAAAGGATAACGCATCACATACTCTTTAGGAGTTCCTTCAACCCCACCAAGAAAAGAGGCATAAGGGTTATAACGGACATTGCCATTCTCGGATCACGGTTTTCATAGGCTTTTTTAATCCTCTCCTCGTTACCGGAAGCATCATATTTGGACATATCAGCCCCCGCAGCTACTGCGTTCTTTCTTTCAGTCTCCGTGATATTATTCCGCAGGAAATACACCATACGCTTATCAATGCCCATATCATTATATCCGGGGATAATGTCATCCCAATTGAACTTACTACCGTCTCTATTTTCGTAAGACTCGGCAAACTGCGGGTTTATAATATAATTATTCCATCCCAATCCATTGCCTGAAGGGTCAGGCGGCAAGCATCTGTTACCGAAACCTCTGTTCTTCTTTTGCGTATAATCTGGATGATCCAGACATTGCAAAGAGAATATCATTTCATCGCAACGCTCATTTTCCACCTTAAACAGTTTCTTGTATGACTCCTCACCCGCACCTTTATAAAGCGTGTATCCACAATCCTTTACTGCCTGAAAATCATCAGCCGCCTTTTTCCATTCTTTCATCCACAGATATACCTTGCCTCTTAAAGCATAGGCTGCACCTTTTGTAATATGCCCGTAATTGGCATCATCCGAACTGTATTTATCCGGCAAATCCGGATTATTGATACAGGAAGTCAGATCATCCACTATATATCCCCAGACTTCATCCTGAGTGGAACGTGCCAGTTTTGCCTCATCAATATCCTTAATCGGATTTTTATAGTAAGGAACTCCATTATACAAGATATTCAGCCTGTAATACCACCAGCAACGCAGAAACATACATTCTGAAATATAGCGGCTTCTTTTAGTCTCATCAAATCCCTCGACCGTAGGCAGATTGCCAATCACATCATTTGCCTTGATAATTCCCTTATAGAATCTTTGCCAGGGAGCAGAACTCCCCTTAACAGAGCTCGGAGAATTTGTCGCAAATAAGAAATTGAAAGTAGGAGCTATACCTATACCATAATCCATAGTACTGGACCATATATCAAACCATCCATTGGCAACATCGCTATAATCCACATACAGTTGATTATACACACCCGCTATCGTCTGTTCCGCCAAGGTAGGAGTCGACCATACATTCCCTTCCGCCGGCTTTCCATTGGGTGACAAATCCATATCTACGCACCTGCGGTTGACATTCCCACAAGGACCACTGCGGCCATCGTTTTCATCAGATTTCTTCCTTTGTTTATATTTATCTTGTTCATACCATTTAATTTTAGAAAGTAACATTTACACCAAAAGCATATTGTCTCATAGGAGCATAGCCCACTCCACTCATCATTTCAGGATCAATACCTTTGAACTTAGTAATCGTCAACAGATTCTCTCCCGAAACATAAACACGCACATTTTGCATACACACCTTCTGTACCCAATCTTTGGGGAGCGTGTAGCCGACTGTCAGATTCTTCAGTTTCAGATAATTGCCATTATGTAGAATATGCTGGCCGGAAACACTTACCTGAGCTGCTTTATCCATGGTGAGACGGGGATTTGCCGAAGTAAGATTTGTCCGCGGGTCATTCGGATTCTCAGGATCGTAAAAGTAATGGTCATAAGCTACATCTTTACCTATTCCATACCCAAACCAGGTTATACTACTATTCTCACCAGACTGATACCAGTTGATTTTGAATCCGGCAGCACCAGCCAATTCATAGAGAAGTCAATGCCTTTCCATGACAGGTTTGTCTGGAAGCCGAAGTAATACTTCGGTGTTTTAGAATAACCCTGGAAATCCTTGTCATCGTCGTCACCATAAATGCCATCTCCATCCAAGTCTGCATAAATGATATCACCATACCAGATATTACTCTTGCCGATTCCCTGTTTCGGATAGAACTTATATCCGGCATTCGTCATGGCCTGCAACCATTTCATATCATCTTCCGTACGGATCATTCCGTCAGAAGGCCCTCCTTTCGGATTTACCGTACCGTCGGCATTAAAATAGTTTCTATTGCCTTTATATACGTTCAGCACATAAAATTCATTGATCATGTGCCCTTCCAAAACACGCTGCAAGTCTCCTGTTGAAACCTCACCCAATTGGTATAATAAGTGGAACTACCATCCGCATTCTGCTGCCATCCGCGGACAAGTTCTCCTTTGTATTTGGTTACTTCATTCTTGTTGTAAGAGAAGTTTCCGGATATGCCGTACGAGACAGAACCGATCCGATCATTCCAACCTAAGGTTATTTCAAGTCCCTTATTAGTAACCTCTGCAATATTCTGTCGGGGAGAACTGAACCCAGACAAAGTAGGTGACAAAGTGGGATTATACAAGATACCGTCCGTCAACTTATTATAAACCTCCACTGTTCCACTCAAACGGTTTTTCAGCATAGAGAAGTCGATACCCAGGTTGGTAACCGTAGTTGTCTCCCATTCCAAGTTATAGTTGGAAAAACTTCCCATGCCCAGTCCAGGAACCTCCTTGTTGCCAAAAGCATAATGGGGAGCCGTAGCATAAACAGCCTGCCATTCATAGTTACCGATTGAGTTATTTCCGAGTCGTCCCCAGGAAACACGTAGTTTCAGGTTGTCAAGCCAATTCAGCTTCTTCATGAATTTCTCTTCCGACAAACGCCACCCTGCCGAAAAGGATGGGAATATACCCCAGCGGTCTCCGGAGAAAAACGGGAGGAACCGTCATAACGGACATTCGCCTCAAATAAGTAACGGGAATCATACGTATAAGTAACACGACCAAAGATAGAACGGGATGAAAACTCTGTAGTGCTTCCATCAATATAATCAGGCTCCGTCAATGCGTCAAAGTCTGTAAGGCTGGT
>ENA-OQCS01000242-OQCS01000242.1-human-gut-metagenome-genome-assembly--contig:-NODE-242-length-29465-cov-4.356398_pt1 | contig 29465 bp, 34 predicted proteins | sample MGYA00242757_ERZ504575 | MGnify/ENA primary metagenome ERZ504575 (study PRJEB26092, sample SAMD00036297) | human gut metagenome | host: Homo sapiens | study: EMG produced TPA metagenomics assembly of... | reverse complement strand
AAAAGAAAAAGGATCTGCAGATCAAAGATACATAAAGTATCAAAAGGGTTTGCAGATCCTTTTCTTATATTCTAGGTTCAACTCAAATTTAATTTTTAGCAGTGAGGGCTTCATTCTCAGCAGCAAGTATTTCATCTTCATCTTCATCACTCATGGAATAAGCAATATTCACACTATGATCAGCAATACGCTCTAATTCAGAAAGCATATCGGAGAACAATAAACCAGCTCTTGGCTCACATTCGCCTTTGGCAAGACGTTTGATATGGTGTTTTTGATATCTGCGTTCCATTTTGTCAATCGAAGCTTCCAGAATTGCAATCTCAGCAAGCTTTTCTTCAGGTTTGTTGACACCATCTTGTTCCATGAAACACTCCAGGGAAAGTTTTAACAGTTTGGAAACAGCAGTGTACATCTTTTTGATTTCTTCTTTTGCATCTCCAGTAAGTCCAGTGTTATGTTTGATCTCTGTTTTTGTAAAATCAGCAAAATTTTCTGCGTGATCACCGATACGTTCGATATCATTAACAACATAAAACATGGAACCCAAGATCTTCTGATCGGCTAAAGGCAGTGATAGCTGGTTGGACTTTACCAGATAATCAGTGATCGCATGACTGACATTATTGATATCTTCCTCGCGATGATAGATTTTATCAACAAATTCATCGGATTGATTTAGAAATCCGTGGATGGCATGGTCTAAATTCTCCTGTGCCATATTAGCCATACGTCTTAACTCATTCTTCGCCTGAGGGATCATTGTTGCAGGAGATTTTAAGGAAATCTCTGTAATATACTGCAGTTCATTATGGTGAACTTTTTCATCTTTTCCACGGATGATCTTCTCTGTTAATGCAACAACTAAAGGTGTACATGGGAACATAAATAATACTTCAATGATCTTAAATGTTGTATGAGCATTTGCAACACTTCGTCCAAGATTTCCACCGGAAATACTTAAGAAAAAGTTTGTGATAGGAGTAAGTGCAAAGCTAAGTCCTGTAAAGATGATGATACTTCCAAATACATTAAATAAGAAATGGATCATCGCAGCACGTTTTTGCACCTTTGTTACCACTTAAGCTGGCAAGCAATGCGGACACACAAGATCCCATATTACATCCAAGAATAATAAAGAAGCAGATTGGAAGATGTAATAATCCCTGAGATGCCATCAAAAGAACGATACTTACAGTAACAGAAGAACTCTGTAAGATCGCAGTCATGATAAATCCAAATAAAACACCAAGGAAATGGTTATCCAGCGTCTGAAGGTAAGATGTGATCAAAGGTGAATCCCTTAACACAGACATAGCACTTGACATGGAAGTTAATCCCATAAATAAAACACCAAATCCAAGAATAACTTCTCCCACTTTCTGAACGGTAGGATTATTTATAAATAATACCATAATAACACCCGCCATTAAAAAGACAGGGGCAATCTCAGAAAGGTTAAAAGAAACAAGCTGGGAAGTAACAGTAGTACCAATGTTAGCACCAAGGATAACTCCAGCAGCCTGAGACAGGTTCATAAGCCCTGCATTTACAAAGCTGACTACCATAACAGTAGCAGCACTAGAGGACTGAATAACAGCGGTAAAAAAGATTCCGACTAACATACCCGTTAAACGGTTTGTAGTAAATATTTCAAGAATCCGGCGAAGCTTCGCACCGGCAGCTTTCTCAAGTCCATCGCTCATCAGTTTCATCCCATAAAGAAAGAGGCCAAGGCCTCCCATCAGAGCAAGTATGATAGTATAGTTCATACGATAGTTCTCCTTCTTAACAATAACTTAACATAAACATTACTTATATTTTACTTTAAACGAAGCAATGTGACAAGAAAAATTTTAGTTTGATAGTGTAAATTATTGGTGGATTTTTATTAAAGATTTAAACAACCGATAGATTTTAAAAGGTCTAAACAATCTGGTCTGGCTCCCTTATTCTGTTGTTTCGTTTTTCTCATATACATTGCATGACTCATTTAAATTTGTTATAATTAACGATACTGTAAAAATAGAGATGAATTATAAAAGTAGGAGAAATAATAGAATGGAACAGTTAAAGAACGAGTCGTCAAGACAGTATGAATATATGGAAGAAAATGAAAAAATGGGTTCAGAAAAAGTCTGAAGAATTGGGAAGAAAGCTCACATGCCATGTAACCACATTTGGCTGCCAGATGAATGAAAAAGACTCTGAAAAGTTATTAGGGATCTTAGAAACGATCGGATATGAAGAAGTTGAAACAGAAGAAGCAGACTTCTTGATCTTTAATACATGTACAGTTCGTGAGAATGCCAATACAAAGTTATATGGACATTTGGGGCAGGTTAAGAAGATGAAAGAGAGAAATCCACAGATGATGATCGGGTTATGTGGATGTATGATGCAGGAAGAGCATGTGATCGAGAAGATTCGTTCAAGCTATAAATTTGTAGATATCATCTTTGGAACACACAATATCTTTAAATTAGCAGAATTATTAAAAGCAAGAGTAGACTCCAAGGGAATGATCGTTGATATTTGGAAAGATACAGACCAGATCGTGGAAGATCTTCCAAGTGACCGTAAATTCTCATTCAAATGTGGAGTTAATATTATGTATGGATGCAATAACTTCTGCAGTTACTGTATCGTGCCATATGTAAGAGGAAGAGAAAGAAGCCGTAAGCCGGAAGATATCATCAAAGAAGTAAAGCAGGTCGTATCAGAAGGTGTCAAAGAAGTGATGCTTCTTGGACAGAATGTAAATTCTTATGGAAAGACATTAGAAGAACCGATGTCATTTGCTGAATTATTAAGAGAAGTAGAGAAAGTCGAAGGACTAGAAAGAATCCGTTTTATGACACCACATCCAAAGGATTTATCGGATGATCTGATCGAAGTGATGGCAACAAGCAAGAAAGTATGTAACATATGCATCTTCCAATGCAGTCAGGAAGCAGCCGCCTGTTAAAATTGATGAATCGTCATTATACAAAAGAACAGTATGTGGCACTTGCTAAGAAGATTCAGGAGAGAATCCCTGGAGTGTCTTTTACAACAGATATTATCGTAGGATTCCCTGGAGAAACAGAAGAAGATTTCAAGGAGACATTAGATGTTGTAAGAGAAGTTGGATTTGACAGTGCATACACATATGTATATTCGAAACGTTCCGGAACACCAGCAGCGAGCATGGAAGATCAGGTGGACAAAGATGTGATCAAAGATCGTTTTGACAGACTTCTTGCCTTATTAAAAGAGACATCTGCAAAGAATTGCAAGAAGAAAGTCGGAGATATCGAGAGAGTTCTGATCGAAGAAGAGAATACGCACGAAGAAGGAATGTTAACAGGAAGATTGGAAAATAACCTGTTAGTTCATTTTAAAGGATGTAAAGAACAGATTGGTACAATGGCAGATGTTAAATTAGTTGAGGAAAAAGGTTTCTATTATATGGGAGAGCAGATCCATGGCTAAAAAAGGAAAACTGACACCAATGATGCAACAGTATATGCAGATCAAAGAAGAGAATAAAGATTGTATCTTATTTTATCGTCTCGGAGATTTCTATGAGATGTTCTTTGATGATGCACTGACAGCATCCAAAGAATTAGAGATCACATTAACAGGGAAGAACTGTGGACTTGAGGAGCGCGCACCAATGTGTGGCGTTCCTTATCATGCTGTGGATTCCTATTTAAATAAATTAGTAGAAAAGGGATATAAAGTCGGGATCTGTGAGCAGGTTGAAGATCCAAGCCAGGCAAAGGGAATCGTAAAACGAGAGATCGTGCGTATTGTAACGCCAGGAACGAATATTTCCCAGCAGAGTCTTGATGATGAGAAAAATAACTATCTGATGTGTATTTTTGCAAATGATGGAAGTTACGGAATTTCATTTGTTGATGTTACAACGGGGGATTTTAGAACAACATCAATGGATAGTTTAGCGAAAGTCAGAGATGAGATCTTCAAGTTCGAGCCGGCAGAGATCGTTTGTAATGATGCATTTTTGATCAGTGGCATGGATTTTGATTACTTAAAAGACAAGATGTCGATCGTGATCTCAAGCATTGAGCCATACCATTTTGATGAAGAACAGGCAGAGGAAAGGATCAAGCGTCAGTTCAAAGTAGGAAATTTAGAAGGTCTTGGACTTGTGGATCATCCAATGGGAGTGATCGCAACGGGTGCATTGCTTGGATATCTTCATGAGACACAGAAGAGTTCTCTGGATCATCTGATGCATATTGAAGCTTATGAGACAAGTGAATTTATGATCATCGACAGCTCCAGCCGTAGAAATTTGGAACTTTGTGAGACATTACGTGATAAACAAAAAAAAGGTTCACTCTTATGGGTATTAGATAAGACAAAAACAGCTATGGGTGCCAGAATGCTAAGAAACATGGTAGAGCAGCCATTGGTGGATAAGAAAAAGATCGAAGAGAGATATGATGCGATCACAACACTTACGGATCAGACGATCGTAAGAGAAGAATTAAGAGAATACTTAAATCCGATCTATGATCTGGAACGTTTAATGACAAAAGTAAGTTATAAGACAGCGAATCCAAGAGATATGATCGCATTTAAAACATCGTTGGAATTGCTGCCTGCGATCAAAACAGTTCTTGAAGAATGCAAAGATCCATTATTGTCTGGATTAAGAGAAGATTTAGATCCATTGGAAGATATCCACAATCTTTTGGAAGATTCCATCATTGAAGAACCACCGCTTGCGATCAAAGAAGGTGGGATCATCAAGGAAGGATTCAAGGAAGATATAGACAAATTAAAACGTGCTAAAACAGAAGGAAAGCAATGGTTGATGGAACTTGAGGAACGGGAACGTGAAAAAACAGGGATCAAGAACTTAAAGATCAAGTTCAATAAAGTATTTGGGTACTATTTAGATGTGACAAATTCCTACAAAGATCTTGTACCTGATTATTATATCCGTAAGCAGACACTGGCCAATTCCGAGCGTTACACAACCGAAGAATTAAACCAGCTGGCAGATACGATCCTAGGTTCCGAAGACCGTCTGTATGCGTTAGAATATGAAACTTATGTTATGATCCGTGAAACATTAGCAGGAGAGATGGAACGAATCTCAAGAACAGCGAATGTGATCGCACAGATCGATGCACTTGCCTCCCTTGCATATGTCGCAGAACGCAATCATTTTGTACGTCCGAAGTTAAATGTCAGAGGGACGATTGATATCAAGGATGGAAGACATCCGGTTGTGGAGCAGGTGATCCCAAATGATATGTTTATTTCTAATGATACATATCTTGATAACAAGAAGAATCGTGTAGCGATCATCACGGGACCAAACATGGCAGGTAAATCAACTTATATGAGACAGGTTGCTCTGATCGTATTAATGGCGCAGATTGGTTCTTTTGTACCAGCGGCGAAAGCAAATATCGGTATCGTAGATCGTATCTTTACAAGGGTTGGAGCATCAGATGATCTTGCTTCTGGACAGAGTACATTTATGGTTGAGATGAGTGAAGTTGCCAATATTTTAAGAAATGCAACGAAAAACAGTTTGTTGATCTTAGACGAGATCGGACGTGGAACGAGTACATTTGATGGGTTGTCCATTGCATGGGCAGTTGTGGAATATATCAGCAATTCCAAGCTCCTCGGTGCAAAAACTCTGTTTGCGACACATTATCATGAACTGACAGAGTTAGAAGGTAAGATCGACAGTGTACATAACTACTGCATTGCTGTCAAAGAACAGGGAGATGACATTGTGTTCCTGCGCAAGATCGTAAAAGGTGGTGCAGATAAGAGTTATGGAGTACAGGTTGCAAAACTTGCCGGAGTCCCAGATGCCGTGATCAATCGAGCAAAAGAGATCGCAAGAGAATTAGAAGAACATGATCTGACGTCAGGAGCGAAGGATATCATGCCATATGGAGAGGCACAACAGTTAAGTTTCTTCAGAGAAAGCGATGAACCAACGATGGAACATCCATTTATGGCAGAACTAAGAGAAAAAGACCTTTCTGACATGACACCGCTGGAAGCATTGAATTATTTATATGTGTTACAGGAGAAGTTAAAGAACGAGGAGTAATTTTATGGCGAAGATACAATTACTAGATCAAAAGACGATCGATAATATTGCAGCAGGAGAAGTTATTGAACGGCCAGCTTCTGTTGTCAAAGAGCTTGTGGAAAATGCAGTGGATGCAAAAGCAAATGCAGTGACTGTGGAGATCAAAGACGGCGGAATGACATTGATCAGGGTAACTGACAATGGAATCGGAATTCCAAAAGATCAGGTAAAGACTGCATTTTTACGTCATGCGACAAGCAAGATCCGTTCGGTTGAAGATCTGTTAAGTGTATCTTCGCTTGGATTTCGAGGAGAGGCATTATCAAGTATCAGCGCAGTTGCACAGGTTGAGCTGGTAACGAAGACTGCAGAAAGCTTCAGTGGAGTATCCTATAAGATCTATGGAGGCGAGGAAGAAGCTTTTGACGATATCGGAGCACCTGATGGAACAACATTTCTGGTAAAGAATCTGTTTTATAATACGCCAGCAAGAAGAAAATTCTTAAAGAGTGCGACAACCGAAGCAGGGTATGTAGAACAGATGATGGTACACATTGCCCTAAGTCATCCGGAAATTTCATTTAAATTTATCCATAACAATAAAAATAAGATTTACACTTCTGGAAATGGCAAGGTAAAGGACATTATCTATCATATTTATGGGCGAGATGTGGCAGGAGCATTGATCCCGCTAGAAGCACAAAATGAAGATGTGAAAGTCACGGGATTTGTCGCAAAACCGTATGTTTCCAGAGGAAACAGAAACTATGAGAGTTACTTTATTAATGGAAGATATATCAAAAGCTCGATCATTTACAAGGCAATCGAAGAAGGATACCGCACCTTTACGATGAAACACAGATATCCATTTGTGTGCCTTGATTTCAAGATCGATCAGGAACTGCTGGATGTGAATGTTCATCCGACAAAGATGGAGATCCGTTTCCGAAATGGAAGAGAAATCTACGAGCTTGTAGTAGATGCAGTCAGAGCGGCATTACTTCAGAAAGATCTGGTGCAGGATGTATTAAGAGAGACACCGAAGAAGAAAGAATTGCCGAAGACAAAAGAAAGTGAAAAAGCCTGAGCCATTTGAGGTGAACCGAAGGAAAGAAGAGGTTCAGCAGATGGAGCAGCAAGGGCAAGGTGTACAACAGCAGGTTGAAAAGCAAAGGCAAGCTGTACAACAACAGATTGAAAAGCCGTCACATCCTGTAAAGAAAACACCAACAGCCAGCGAATCATCAAAAAATACAAAGAAACCGACTTATGCAGGCTTAAACTACAATACTCAGAAAAAAGAATTTCCACAATACAAGACCGATGAATTAAGCAGCAATCAGATGACACTAAGAGAAGATCCAGTATTTTCAGTTCAGGCAAGACCTGACCGCAAGATCTTAGGTCAGCTCTTTAAGACATATTGGCTTATTGAGTACGAAGACCAGTTATTTATCATGGACCAGCATGCAGCACATGAAAAAGTCAATTATGAGAGGCTGATGAAGAATTTCAAAGAAAAAGAAATATACAGCCAGAGATTAGAACCGCCAATGGTTGTGACGGTTTCTATGACGGAAGCAGAAGCGTTAACAAGATACAAAGATGCATTCGCAGGTTTAGGATTTACGATCGAATCTTTTGGAGGGAATGAATATTGTATCCGGGAAGTTCCAGCCAATCTCTATGGGATCGGGGAAAGAGACTTATTTATGGAACTTTTAGATGCGGTAAGTCAAGAAAATGGTACCTTGGATACAGAAGTGATCGCATCAAAGATTGCGACAATGGCATGTAAGATGTCGATCAAGGGAAATCAGAGAGTATCGTTAATGGAAGTAGAACATCTTTTAGATGAACTGATGAAGCTGGAAAATCCATACCAGTGTCCACATGGAAGACCAACGATCATCAAGATGAGTAAGTATGAGATAGACAAGAAGTTTAAGAGAATCGTATAGTGAAACCAGACAAGGAGGGAAGACTATGACAGATCAGGAATTATTAGATTTTGCAGATAAAGCAAAAGAGAAAGCATACGCACCTTATTCCAGATTTCAAGTAGGAGCAGCAATTCTTACCAAAGAAGGAAAAGTATTCACCGGGTGTAATGTGGAGAATTCTTCTTATGGAGCAGCCATTTGTGCAGAGAGAACAGCGGCAGTCAAAGCTGTCAGTGAAGGATATCATGACTTTGAAATGATCGCGATCGCATCCAATGGCAGTGACAAAGAAACGGTTTATCCATGTGGAATCTGCCGCCAGTTTCTACATGAATTCAATCCAGATCTGAAAGTGATCTGTCAAAGCCCAGATGGATTTGAAACATATCGATTATCAGAACTTATGCCGAAAGGATTTTAAATAGATGAAACCAATGGTAATTTTAACAGGACCGACAGCAGTTGGAAAAACAGAACTGTCGATCCGATTAGCAAAGATTTTAGATGCAGAGATCATTCCGCAGATTCTATGCAGGTTTATAAGAAGATGGATATCGGAACTGCCAAGATCATGCCGGAAGAGATGGAAGGGATCAAGCATTATCTGGTGGATGAACTTGATCCTAAAGAAGAATTTCATGTAGCGAGATTTCAGCAGATGGCAAAAGATGCCCTAAAGGAAATCTATGCAAAAGGCAAGATTCCACTAATCGTTGGTGGAACAGGATTCTATATCCAAAGTCTTTTATATGATATTGATTTCACAAAAGAAGATGGAGACCAGGAATACAGAAAACAACTGGAAGAAAAAGCTAAAAGAGAAGGAAACGACAGTTTATACGAGATGTTAAAACAAGTCGATCCAAAATCTATAGAAAAGATTCATAAAAATAATGTAAAGCGGGTGATCCGTGCATTAGAATTTTATAAATTAAATGGATATCCGATCTCAGAGCATAATGAGAAGGAAGCAGCAAAGACCTCACCATATAATTTTGCTTATTTTGTATTAAACCACAAAAGAGATATCTTATATGACAGGATCAATCGCCGCGTTGATATTATGGCGGAACAAGGATTGATCGATGAAGTAAAACGATTAAAAGAAGAAGGATATGAAAAAACAATGGTTTCCATGCAGGGAATCGGGTATCGTCAGGTGTTTGAGTATTTAGAAGGAAATCTTTCTTTGGAGGATACGATCGAACAGATCAAGAAAGACACCAGACATTTTGCAAAGCGTCAGCTGACCTGGTTTGGAAGAGAAAAGGAAGTCTGTATGGTAGATAAATCACAATTTGGGTCAGAAGATGAGATTTTAACATATATGCTTACAATATTAAAAGAAAAGGGGATCTATGATGGATCAGTTAAAGAACTATTATAAAGAAATGGGCGTCGATGAGAAAGTCTTCGACTATGCACAGGAAGTAGAAAAGGGATTAAAAGATCGTTTTGAAACGTTAGATGCGATCGCACAGTTAAACCAGATCAAGGTATTAAATGCGATGCAGAAACATCAGATTGCGGAAATGCATCTGGGTGGCACAACAGGATATGGATACAATGATTCTGGAAGAGAAGCTGTGGAAGCATTGTATGCGGATGTTTTTGGAACAGAAGATGCACTTGTAAGACCGCAGATCACATGTGGAACACATGCATTAGGACTTGCATTATCAGCAAACTTACGTCCGGGAGATGAGATTCTTGCAATTTCAGGAAAACCATATGATACCTTAGAAGAAGTCATTGGAATCCGTGAATCCAAAGGTTCCCTGAAAGAATACGGGATCACATATGCACAGGTCGATCTGTTAGAAGATGGAAGCTTTGACTTAGAGGGGATCAAAAATGCGATCAATGACAAAACAAAACTGATCCATATCCAGAGATCAAAAGGCTATGCGACAAGACCAACCTTATCTGTTGATGTGATCGGGGAAGTGATCGCATTTGTAAAAGAGATCAATAAAGACCTGATCGTAATGGTTGATAATTGTTATGGTGAATTTGTCGAAGAAAAAGAACCATCGGAAGTTGGAGCTGATATGATCGTAGGTTCCTGATCAAGAATCCGGGTGGAGGACTTGCACCGATCGGTGGATACATCTGTGGAAGAAGCGATCTGATCGAGCAGTGTGCATACAGACTTACAACACCAGGCTTGGAAAAGAAGTAGGAGCCAGTCTTGGAGTTAATCGTCAGTTTATCCAGGGATTCTTTATGGCACCAACGGTTGTCAATGCAGCAGTCAAAGGAGCGATCTTTGCAGCCAATTTATATGAAAAATTAGGATTTAAAGTGATTCCAGATGGAAAAGAAGACCGACATGATATTATTCAGGCAGTGGAATTTCATGATCCTGAAAAATTGATCGCATTTTGCGAGGGAATTCAAAAAGCATCACCGATCGACAGTCATGTAACACCAATCCCATGGGATATGCCAGGATATGATAGTCAGGTGATCATGGCAGCAGGAACATTTGTATCGGGTGCATCCATTGAATTAAGTGCTGATGGACCAATGAAAGAGCCCTATGCAGTATATTTCCAGGGAGGTCTTACATATCCACATGCCAAATATGGAATCATCATGTCCCTGCAGCGAATGGCAGAAAAAGGTTTGGTAGAAATTCCAGAGATTTCATAAAATAAAATAAGAAAAATTTAAGGAAAACAACGGTTTGATTTCTATACATCAGTGAAAAGTTATGGTAAGATTTAATGTGAGAAATGTTTTGACCATGGAGATTTTTCGACAGAAAGGATCAGATATGGAAGAAAAACATCAGACATTAAAGGAATTACCAGTGTCAGAAAGACCTTATGAAAAGTGTGAAAAGAATGGAACAGCAATGCTGTCAGATGCAGAACTTCTGGCAGTGATCTTAAGAAGTGGGACAAAGGATCAGACGGCGATCGATCTTGCAACGAAAGTGTTATCGATCGATCCGTTTTATGAGGGAATACTGGGAATTTGCCACACTTCAAGAGAAGAATTACAAAAGATTCCCGGGATTGGGAAAGTAAAGGCGATGCAGATCTTGTGTATTGCAGAATTGTCTAAACGATTAGCAAGTGCGAAAGTCGAAGATAAGATAAGCTTTCATTCACCAGCATCCATTGCAGATTATTATATGGAACGGATGCGGCATTTAAGCCGGGAAGAGATGATTTTAATTTTTTTTAATGGAAAGAATAAAGTTATAAAGGAACTTACGGTTTCTGTTGGTACAGTGAATCAGACAGTGGCATCACCAAGAGAATTATTTCTGGAAGCACTTCGATGCGAAGCGGTTTCCGTACTTATGATCCATAATCATCCATCTGGAGATCCAACGCCAAGCCGCCAGGATATTCTGACGACCAAGCGGATGAAAGAAGCAGGAGAATTTCTTGGGATTCCGCTATGTGATCACATTATCATCGGAGACCAGACATATTTAAGTTTTCGAGAAGAACACATGATGTAAGGAGCAGAACATGAAAACGGCACAACTAGGAATTGAACTTGGAACCAGACATTTAAGAATCTGTACAAGAGATAAAGAAGAATTTTTAAAGATAAAGAACATGATCGCATTTGATGAAGATGCAAAACTAAAAGCATTCGGCAACGAAGCATTTGCGATGTATGAGAAACAGCCATACAGTATTCATGTAGTGAAACCAATGGAACACGGCGTGATCTCAGATTATACGAATATGAGATATCTGTTAGGAACGGTATTGGACCATTATTTCAAACGGATCAGGAAAACCGGTCTTATGATCGCAGTTCCAGTGGATATTACGAATGTTGAGAAAAGAGCATTTGAAGATCTTGCATGGGAATCAGCTTCAAGGGTTAAGGATGTAACTTTAGTTCCCAAGCCAATCCTTGCGGCAATTGGAAGCGGAATTGATGTCAATGCGCCATGTGGAAATATGATCATTGATATAGGAGCTTCAACAACAGAGATTTCTGTGATATCTTTAGGTGGGATCGTAACAAGCAGACTTCTTCCATATGGAGGAGACCAGATCGATGAGTGGATCAGAGATTATGTAAAGAAGAATTATAAATTAGCGATCGGAACACGAAGTGCAAGACACTTAAAACTTGCATATGCGAAGATAGAAGATAAAGAAGCAGCTATGATCAAGGGAAGAAATCTTGTGAGTGGACTTCCAAAACAAGAGAAGATACCAATTCAGATCGTTGAAGAAAAGGCCCACAGTCAGGTCAGAGACATTTGTGTGCAGGTAAAAGCAGTGTTAGAAAGCATTACGCCAGAACTTGCATCAGATATTATGAATCAGGGAATCTATGTATCTGGAGGCGGGGCAGCATTTCCAAAGACGGCAGAGTGGATCAAAGAAGAATTTAAGATACCGGTTCATATTGCTGACCGGCCAGAAGATCATGTGATCTTAGGAATGCAGTCATATTTAAAACGATAGATGATGAAAGAGGATAGACGTATGAAATTGCAAAAGAAAAAATTTAATTCAAACCACCTGTTAGCGATTTTTATCGTGGTGTGTGGGTTACTGGCGGGAATCAGTGTTTTTGCCGGAGGAGTCTTAACTCCAGTCAAGAATATCTTTTTCACTGTTTTATCTCCGATGCAGGAAGCATTAATTCGGTAGGAAATGCCGTGTTTTCATGGAATGAGAATGCGAAAAGCAAGAAGACACTGAGAGCAGAGAATGAGCGTCTACAGGAGAAGATCGATGTTCTGAAGATGCAGAATCGTGTGCTACAGCAGAATCAAGTAGAATTAGAACGTCTGCAGGATCTTTTGAAATTAAACAAAATACAAAAAATATCATACAGTGGGAGCCAGAGTCATCAGTAAAGGATCAGGAAACTGGTTTGACATCTTTCTGATCAATAGAGGAAGCAAAGACGGCATTAAGAAAGACATGAATGTCATTGCAGGGAATGGTCTCGTAGGAATTGTCTATGATGTATCATCACATACAGCCAAAGTACGAACGATCATTAATGATACAAGTATGGTCAGTGCTATGTTCCTAAAGACAAATGATGCGTGTATCGTAAATGGAAGTCTGGATACGATGGAAGATGGATATCTGGAAGTTGTATATATCAGCAAAGATGCAAAAGTCAAGAATGGAGATGAGCTTGTAACATCTTATGTAAGTTCCAAATTTAATGAAGGGATCACGATCGGGAAAGTATCTGATCTGAAGCTTGATTCTACAAAGCTTACCAAGACAGCGAAAGTGACACCAGTCGTTGACTTCAAGCATTTAAAAGAAGTTTTGGTTATCACAGATCTTAAGAAAACAAAGAATCTTGATGAAGAAACAAAGGAATAGCAGGTGAGGATATGAAGATCAAACGAATTTTATTTTATGTGATATCGGTACTAGTCTGTTTCCTTTTACAGACATCCGTCTTTAATTTTTTGAAACTCGCAGGGGTTATGCCGAATATTCTACTGATCTTAACGGTCACAATCGCATTTATCCGAGGCAGGAAAGCAGGAATCGTGATCGGATTTGTCTGTGGGCTGCTGATCGATATATTCTCAGGAAATGTTTTAGGCCAGAACGCATTTGTGTATTTAATGTTTGGATATGTCAATGGATGGTTCCATACATATTTTTATGAGGATGATATCTTGCTGCCGATCGGACTTCTAACAGCGAATTCCCTTGCGTATAGTTTTGTGATCTTCTTTTTCTTTTTTGCAATGAGAGGAAGATTGCAGTTTTTTTCTTATCTGTTTAAGTTATGATTCCGGAAGCAGTATATACGGGAATCGTAGCATTGCTTATATATAAGATATTGTTAGAGGTTGATATCAGGATCAGAGATGGTGAAAAAAGGAGTATGTTCTAGTGTTACGAAAAATTTACGAGAAAGCAGAAAAATTACTGGCAAACAGACTGCTTGCTTGATCATACTGATCGTTGTGCTTTATTGTGTGTTGATCGGGCGTGTGTTTGTCCTTCAGATCGTAGAAGGTCAGTCACATAAAAATGATTTTACATATAAAGTACAAAAGACAGTCAAGACATCTGGTACCAGAGGGAATATTTATGATGTGAATGGAAAACTGCTTGCATACAACAAACTTGTATATACAGTGAATTTCCAGAATGACAATGCATTTCAGACATTGGCAGCAAAGAATGGTACATCAGAAAGTTATGAGAAGAATAAAGTCATTTATAAAGTGATCAAGATCCTGGAGCGAAATGGAGACTCCTTTATCAATGAGATTCCGATTGAATATACAGGAAGCGGAAAGTTTCGTTTTACAGAGACTGGGTCAAAATTAAAGAAGTTTAAGAGAGATGTTTTTGGAATTGGAAACAGCACAGACCTTTCAAAGTCTGAGAAAGAATTAAGAGATAAACAGCTGAATGCAACTGCAGAACAGGTTTTTGAATATTTGAGAAATGGAACTCTTGGCTCCGCAGGAACAGGAAAGATGTTTGATATTGATAAATCTTATTCCAAGAAAGATGCATTAAAGATCATGTCTGTCAGATACAGTGCATTTTTGAGCCGTTATTCTCAGTATATGAAGGTGACGATCGCAAATGAAATCAATAACAGAAGTATTGCCGAGATCAAAGAAAGAAGTTCAGAACTTCCGGGAATAGATATTGATACAAAGTCTATTCGTGTATATAATAAAAGTGAGGCGATGTCTCATGTGATCGGATATACAGGAACGGTCAATACGGATGAACTTGAAACATATAACAAAGGAAAGAAAGAAGAAGATAAAGATTACTATTCCAGTGATGAGACGGTTGGAAAGGCCGGTGTTGAGAAGCAGTTTGAGAATTATCTTCACGGAGACAGCGGAAGCAAGACTCTGGTTGTCAACAATGTTGGAAAGATCATCGACACGACCAAGACAGTCAAATCGGGAACAGGAAATAATATCACATTATCGATTGACAGCGAATTACAGGAATATGTATATAATCTGCTCGAGAAGAAGATCGCGGGAATTGTTCTGTCTAAGCTAACGAGTTCTGACAGCGCAGGAAATGACCGTGAGAATATTATGATCCCGATCAAGAAGTATATTATTCATTTATTGGCAATAGTGTGATCGACCTTGAGAATCTCAATGGAGATAAGGCGACATCCTATGAGAAGAAGATGTATCGAAAGATTCAGACTTTAGAAGATCAGGCGATCGAGGTATCAAAGAATCTTGTTTTGAAAGATACCAAAGCGTACAAAGATCAGAGTGAAGAAAAACAAGCCTATGCATCTTATGTATACAGTCTGTTGTCTAGCAAGAAGTATTGATTTCAAGTTCTATCGATACGACGGATAAGACATATCAGAAGTGGAAGAATGAGAAGATCAGTTTAAGTGAATTCTTAAGGTATGCCGTGAACAAGGAATGGATTGATATTTCTTCACTGAATATCAGCAGCAAATACAATGACACTGAAGAGATCATGAAAGCACTGGCTGCTTATGTAGAAGATGCTTTGGTTGATGCAGATGATTTTGATATGACAGTCTGCGAACAAAGCATCATGAAAGGAAAATTAAGCGGAAGAGAAGTATGTCTCCTTCTTTATGAACAGGGAGTTTTAAAGAAGAAAGGTGACAGTGATTATACGGCATTGAAATCTGGTTCCCTAAACAGCTATGATTTCATTCGAAGAAAGTTAAAGAGTTTACAGATCACACCAGGACAGATTGGTATGGATCCATGTTCCGGATCTGTTGTGATCACAGATTCCAAGACAGGAAAGGTAAAAGCATTGGTAAGTTATCCTGGATATGACAGCAACCGTTTATCAAACGGAACAGATTCCGGATACTACAGACAGCTGGCAAACTCAGCATCTACACCATTATATAATCAGGCACTGAAACATAAGACAGCACCGGGATCTACATTTAAGCCATTGTCTGCTTTGGCAGGTCTTAATGAGAAAGTGATCACGACAAGTACAGTCATCAACTGTACAGGGTTATACGATAAGATCACACCACCGGCGAAGTGCTGGAAATATCCAGACCGTCATGGAGCAAGAACTGTGTCAACAGCGATCGAAGCATCTTGTAATTATTTCTTTTATGAAGTAGGATATAGATTAGGAGACAAATCAGGTTCCTACAGCAGTAAAGAAGGTCTTAAGTACTTGGAGAAATACGCAACACAGCTAGGGCTTAATAAGCAGTCAGGAATTGAACTGGATGAGTCATCTCCACAGGTTTCTGATGAAACATCCGTACGTTCTGCCATTGGACAGGGACGTAATAGTTTCACGCCAAGTCAGATTGCGAATTATGTGACAACATTATCCAACAGTGGAACCGTATATGATCTAAGTATCATGGACAAGATCACTGACGATAATGGAAAGACAGTCAAGAAATATGGAGTTAAGAAGTAAGACAACTTCATTATGACACAACATACTGGAATGCAGTGCATACTGGTATGAGAGGTGTAGTCAGCGGAAAGGACAGCTCCGTAAGCAGTATCTTCCAAGGCATGAAAGTAAAATTAGCAGGTAAGACGGGTACAGCACAGGAGAATAAGAAACGTCCGAATCATGCGTTGTTTATCTCTTATGGACCATATGAGAAGCCAGAGATCACAACAACGGTTGTTATTCCGTTTGGATATACCTCATCTAATGCAGCAGCGACTGCAAAGGATATTTATGAGTATTATTTGCAATGATAAGACAAAGAAGACATTAGAGAAGAATAATAAATCAGTCACAGAAACCAGTGTTGGTATTGCAGGAGATTAGAGAAAGAAGAGAGGAATTGTATGAATCAGCCGGTATTGCTCAAGGGAAACAGTCTGGGACTTACCATGGTGTTAGATCCAGGAATGAAGTTTGATCAACTGATCAAAGCGATCGAAGATAAATTTGTGCAGGCAAAAGATTTCTTTAATGGACAGACACAGATCGCACTAAAGATCGAAGGCAGAAAACTAGATGCCAAAGAACTTCAGAATGTACTGCAGATCATTGCAGAAAAAACAACTTTGACGATTGCATATGTGATAGAAGATGATAAGATCATGGAAACTTCTTTTAAGGATGTATTGAAAAAGATTCAGGAAAGAGAACAAAAAAGAAGTCAGTCCATGGTTGATGAGAGAAGAAAGGGAGATGGACAGTTCTACCGTGGAACACTTCGCTCCGGACAGAGTCTGGAATCTGATGCAAGTGTTGTAGTGGTCGGGGATGTGAATCCTGGAGCTTCCGTATGTGCCAAAGGTAATGTAGTTGTTCTTGGATGTGCCAAAGGATATTTGAGTGCAGGATGTGATGGAGATGATCACGCTTTTGTCGCAGCACTTGACATGCAGCCGATGCAGATCCGTATCGGAAAACACATCGCAAGAAGTGCCGATGGAGAACCAGAGAAGAAGAAAAAGCTTTTCGGAAGATCAAAGAATAATGACAATCAGCCGATGGAAGCACAGATTGCATTTGTAGAAGATGAAAATATTTATATCGAGCCCATATCTAAAGCGCTCTTAAATGAAATCATAGTATAGTGAATGGAGGAAACAAAAATGAGTGAAGTTATCGTAATCACATCTGGAAAGGGTGGCGTTGGAAAGACAACAACCACTGCCAATGTGGGAACAGGATTAGCGAAGGAGGAAAGAAGTCGTATTGATCGATACGGATATCGGACTTCGTAATCTGGACGTTGTCATGGGGCTTGAGAATAGAATCGTTTATAATCTGGTTGACGTTGTGGAAGGAAACTGCAGAATCAAACAGGCAATGATCAAAGACAAGAAATATCCAAATCTTTTCTTACTGCCATCTGCACAGACAAGAGATAAGACATCCGTAACACCAGAACAGATGTCAAAACTGGTAGAAGAACTAAAAAGTGAATTTGACTATATCATTCTTGACTGCCCAGCAGGAATCGAACAAGGATTTAAGAATGCGATCGCAGCAGCAGACCGTGCACTGATCGTTACAACACCAGAGGTATCAGCAATCCGTGATGCAGACCGTATCATTGGACTATTAGAGGCAAATGATATACATAAGATCGATCTGGTGATCAACAGGATACGTATGGATATGGTAGAACGTGGAGATATGTTATCCAAAGATGATGTTCTTGATATTCTTGCGGTTGACCTGATCGGAATCGTACCAGATGATGAGAATATTGTCATTTCCACAAACCAGGGAGAACCATTGGTTGGAAGCAATACACCAGCAGGAAAAGCATACCAGAATATCTGTAATCGTGTGATGGGCAAAGACGTTCCATTCATGGAAATCACAGGACCAACTTTCTTTCAGAGACTTGCAAACGTATTTAAGAAGTAGAGGGGAGAGAAACGATGGGTTTTTTTGATAATTTTTTTAAGAAAAAAAGTTCAGGAGAAGTGGCAAAAGACCGATTAAAACTATTATTGGTATCTGACCGCTCAAATTGTTCTCCTGAGACAATGGAACTGATCAAAAACGACATCATTCAAGTAATCTCCAAATATATGGAGATCGATCCAGAGGGACTTGATATTCAGATCACACAAAGTAGCGAAGAATCCGAAGGACCTGCATTATATGCAAATATTCCGATCCGTGAGCTTAGAAAATAACATTGGAGAGATACTATGTTGCGAAATTATCGACTGCAGAATTACAATTTCAAACTTGTTTTTAACGTACTTGTACTGATGGCGATGAGCTTTTGTTTATTCACAGTGCCAAAGCATCCTATGTGCCAAAGCAGGCATTGGGGATCATTATGGGACTTGGAATCATTGTGGTCGTATCACTGATCGATTATCAGGTCTTTACAAGAAATGCAGAAATATTGTATATTTTGAATGTGATCATGTTGATTGGCGTTAAATTATTTGGAAAAGATGTCAATGGTGCCAAACGATGGTTTTCATTAGGTCCATTGGGAACTTTCCAGCCATCAGAACTTAGTAAAGTGATCATGATCATTGTTGTTGCAGCATTTCTTGCGAAGCATCAGGATGATCTGAATGAACCGAAGGTATTAGGAAAACTTGCTGTAATCTGTGGAATCCCGCTGCTTTTGATCTTGAAACAGCCAAGTCTTTCTTCTACACTCGATATTTGTTTTATTATTCTTGGAATGATCTTTATGGCAGGATTATCCTCCAGATTGATCGTTCAGGTATTGATCGTAGGCGTACCACTTTTAGCAATCTTTTTGTGGTATGTCCAGACACCAGGACAGGTGTTGTTAGAGCCACATCAGGTAGCAAGGATCATGTCCTTTTTACATCCAGAGAATTACGCAGAATTCCACTGCTTTACAAGACAAGCAATTCGATCATGGCGATTGGTGCTGGCGGACTATTTGGCAAGGGATTTGGAAGTAATACGATCTCAAATGTATCTGCAAGTGATGTAAATTTGGTATCAGAAAATCAGACAGACTTTATTTTCTCTGTGATCGGAGAAGAATTTGGGTTTGTTGGATGTGTGGTATTGATCATTGTTTTTGCATGCCTTGTATATCAGTGCATGAATGTGGCGAAGAAATCAGGGAATCTGATCGGAACTTATGTGGCTGTAGGAGTTGCGTGTTATATGGGATTTCAGTCTTTTATCAACATTGCAGTTGCTACAGGAACCATGCCGAACACCGGACAGCCCCTGCCATTTATCAGTTATGGATTAAGTTCCTTAATGTCGGCGTCAATCGCGATAGGAATGGTACTTAATATATATTTACAAAGAAAAAGACACTAGGAGGTTCTATCTATGAATGTAGGATTAGTTGCCCATGATGGCAAAAAGAACCTGATGCAGAATTTATGTATCGCGTATCAGGATATTTTAAAAAAACATAAATTATATGCTACAAGTACGACTGGACAGATGATTGAAGATGTTGCAAACTTAAAGATCCACAAACTTCTTGCCGGCCATTTTGGCGGTATGCAGCAAATGGGATCTAAGATCTCCAATAATGAAATAGACCTCTTGATCTTTTTACAGGACCCGGCAAATAAGAAGAGAACACCAGATTTTTATAATGTTTTAAATCTCTGTGATCAGTATAATATTCCGTGTGCTACGAATCTGCCAACGGCAGAAGTATTGATTTTGGCACTGGACCGAGGAGATTTAGATTGGAGGAATATGTATAAATAGACTGTCACACGACGGTCTTTTTTTACAGAAAGCATAAAATGAAAAAATTAATTTGTATTTGTATGTCCGTCATGATGATCGCATTATCTGGCTGCCAGACATCGGCGAAGACAGGTGGATTTACATCATATGATGAACATTATCAGAAGAATGAAACGACATTAAAAGAAGATGCATTGAGTGACCGTTGGGAATCCAGAGGTTCTAAGGTAGCGGTTGTATCCAAAGAAAAGGCGGATAATAACGACTATCCAGAAGCCAAGGAAGTTCTGTTGGTTAATAATACAAAGAATAAAGTGATCGTTAGTCAGAAGGTTTTTGACCAGGCTTACCCGGCAAGTACAACAAAGATCATGACAGCATTGCTGACTTTGGAGAATTTAAATTTAAGTCAGGTTGTAACGATCAAACATGACATTACGTTCCCTGATGGAGCAGCTGTGGCGATCCACCTGAAGAAAGGGGATAAGATCACAGTGGAAGCATTGTTAAATGCATTGATCATTATGTCAGCCAATGATGCAGCCGTTGCACTTGGAGAGGCAGTGGCTGGAAGTGAAGCAAATTTTGTAAAAATGATGAATAAGAGAGCCAAAGAACTTGGAGCAACCAATACACATTTTGCAAATCCGAATGGACTTCATTTAAGTGATCATTATTCTACAGCGTATGATCTTTATCTGATCTTTAAAGAAGTAGCTAAACATAATGAATTCTTTAATATTGCAGGAAGATCAAGCAGCAGGATTGAATATCTTGGTTCCAAGGGAGAACAAAAGATTTATGATATGGCTTCCACAAATCAGTATATTGCTGGAACATACACACTTCCAAGCCAGGTATATATGATCGGAGGCAAGACTGGTACAACAACACAGGCGGGTTCTTGCCTGATTCTTCTTACAAAGAATAAAGACGGTGAGGAATTCATTTCCGTGGTGTTAAAAGGCGTTACAAAATCAGCTCTTTACCATACAATGACAGATATATTATCAAAGGAAAACTAAGATGGAACGATACAAAGCTTACAGCACACATTTAAAGGAATTATATGGAGAAAAAGTATATAAATTACCAGTTAATCTTCCGGTGACTTGTCCAAACCGTATGGATGGAGATGGGTGCACTTCTGTGGAGGTGTGGGAACCGGCTTTGAAGCTATGAACAGTGAGGTATCTGTAAGTGAACAGCTGAATGCGACAAAAGGAAAGATCACAAAACGCTATAAAGCAAAGAAATTTATCGCATATTTTCAGAATTATACGAACACATTCCTGCCGGTTGACAAGTTTGAAAAGTATCTGGTAGAAGCAGCACAGACGGAAGATATTGTAGGAATTTCGGTATCCACAAGACCTGACTGTATTACGAAGGAATATTTAGACTGTTTAAAGAAGATTTCTGAAGAATATCAGGTGAAGATCTCTATGGAATATGGACTTCAGACAGTCAATTATAAGACTTTAAACAAGATCAATCGAGGACATACACTGGCAGAATATCTAGATGCTGTGTTAATGACAGCACCATATGGATTTGAGATCTGCACTCATATTATTTTGAATCTGCCAGGAGATGACATGACGGATGTGATCGAGACAGCAAAGATTCTTTCTGCACTTCCAGTGCAGATCGTAAAATTACATTCTCTTTATATTCCCAAAGGATCAAAAATGTATGAGGAGTATAAAGAAGGAAAAATAACTCTTTGTGATCCAAAAGAATATCTGGACAGACTGGTAAACTTTATCTGTTATGTACGAAAAGATATGGTGATCGAGCGTCTATTCAGCAGAGTGCCCAAGGAAGATGCATCATTTTCTAACTGGGGCATCAGCTGGTGGAAATTAAAAGATCGATTTGACGAGATCATGGAAACAAATGATTATATGCAAGGATGTAAATTTGACTATTTAAATGGAGCAGCGCTCAGGCGATGGGAGATTTAAGAGATGGCAGCAAAACGAAGACGAAAAACAAAAATACATTGGAATATTGGAATGATCATTTTTGTAGTCATATTGGTCTACATCCTGATTAATGTCATCCTGTTTCTAGGCAAGAAAAAGCTGACTGTCTACAAGGTAACGGAAGATAAGATCACCAATACCTTATCGTTTACAGGAATTGCGATTCGTGATGAGGAACTTCTAAAGGCTTCACAAAGCGGTTATATTACCTATTATGTAGAAGAAGGAAAACGGATCAAGAAATCAGGAACGGTCTTTACGGTTGATAAAGATCAGAAGGTTCAGGATGCATTTGTAAGTCAGGTGCAGCAGCTTGAGAAAAATAAAAAAGTGATCGATGATGAAGAGATTCAGCATAAGATCACAGATTATCAGTCTGTATATAGTGATCATAAGTTCAGCACGGTTTATGATCTGAAATATGATCTCAAGAATGCAATCCTCAACTTAAGTGAAGATTCTATGAAAACAGTTATAGAAGCAGTCAAACAAAAGCTTGGGGATACAAGTTTTGAGACACAGAAAAGTACAAGTAGTGGGGTAACACAATTTTATTCTGATGACTTTGACGGTAAGAACGCAAAAGATATCACAAGCAAGGATTTTGACCAAAGTCAGTATCGTGTTCAGAGGTATAATACGTCCGATAAAGTAAAGAAAGGCAAAGTTGTAGCTAGGATCAACAAAAGCGAAAAATGGCAGATCGTAATTCCACTAGAAGCAGATCAGTATCGGATGTTGAAGGATAAAAGTGAAGTGTCGGTTCGTTTCCTGCAAGATCAGACAACAGCCACAGCAATGGTGGAAGTCGCCAAAAAGGGAAGTTCGTATTTTGGATATCTTAAGTTTAATGATTACGCGGTACGTTATATCAATGAGCGCTACTTAGAAATCGATGTGACGCTTGATTCCTACAAGGGATTAAAGATTCCAAACACATCCATTGTAAAGAAGAAATTCTACCAGGTTCCAGTAAAATACCTTACAAAAGGAGATAACAGTGCGAAAGAACAGTTTACCGTACGTGATACAAGCAACAAAGGCGATGTGACGGTGGAACAAAAGAGCTTTACGATCTATGGAAGAACGAAGGATTACTGTTATCTTGATCCAGAAGAAGTTGGAGAGAACGTAGTGCTTCAGGCAATGGATTCCAAAGATACATTTTTGATTGAGAAAATGAAGACATTAAAAGGAGTTTATTGTACAAATCAGGGATATGCGGATTTCCGTCCAATCGATATTCTGATCGAGAAAGATGATTATTCGATCATTGCAAATGATACCAATCAGGGAGTTAGTCGGTATGATTTCATTGTTCTTGATGGAACAACGATCAAGGAAAACCAGATCATATATTAAGGCATATAAATTTATAAGAATTACAGAAAGAAGGAATTGGATATGTTGATCGAACGCTATAATGAAGTAAAGAAACATGTAGAAGAAGCTTGTAAACGTGTAGGACGTGATCCACGAGAAGTGACAGTGATCGCAGTCAGCAAGACCAAACCATTAGAATGGTAGAAGAATTAAGAAAAGAAAAAGTACTTGATTTTGGAGAGAATAAGGTACAGGAGATCAGAGATAAATATGCAAATATCAGTTGGCCGGTAAGATGGCATCTGATCGGACATCTTCAGACCAATAAAATTAAATATATCGTGGATAAAGTAGCATTGATCCATTCTGTAGATTCCATAAAACTTGCACAGGCGATCGACAAAGAAGCTGCAAAGCATGATGTCAAAGAAGTTCCAATTCTGATCCAGGTGAATTTTGCACACGAAGATACCAAATTTGGATTGAATCCAGAAGATGTTTTTGATGTGGTGAAAGAGATTTCTGCCTTAGAACATGTAAAGATCAAAGGGTTAATGCAGATTGCACCATTGTTGATGATCCAGAAGACAATCGTAAGTATTTCCGTGCGATGAAGCATTATCTGTTGACATCAACAACAAAAACTTCGATAATGTAGATATGAGTATACTTTCCATGGGAATGACCAATGATTATGAGATCGCAGTAGAAGAAGGTGCGACAATGGTAAGAGTTGGAACGGCAATCTTTGGAGAGAGAAACTATAATATTTAGTGGAGGAAGATCTATGAAAGGTACAGTTGACAAACTGCTGAACTTTATGAAACTATCAGACGATGAAGAGTACGATGAAGAATATGAAGAGTACGAAGACGATGAGGAAGAAGAGGAAGAACCAAGAAGTACTTTCTCCTTCTTTAAGAAGAAAGAGCCTGAAGTAGAAGAAGAAAGCAGTAACAGCAAGATAAGTCAGCCGTTTGATAATACAATTACAGCAAGCAGAGAAGCAAAGAAACGAAGATTTACAAGTACAGGAAGCAAGGTCGTATCTATGAATGGAAGAGGCGTGGAAGTTTATGTAATAAAGCCACAGGATTTTGCAGAAGCACAGACGGCAGCAGATCTTTTAAAAGAAGGAAGAACAGTTGTGATCAATCTGGAAGGTGTAGAACTTACAGTTGCACAGAGAAGTATTGATTTTGTGGGCGGAGCAACTTATGCGATCAATGGATCCTTACAGGCAGTATCAAACAATATTTTTATTGCAGCACCAGACAGTATTGAAGTCAGTGGAGATTTAAAAAGCGAGATCATGAATGAGAATACGATCTCACCACAGTTAAAATAAAAGATCATGAAGGAAGAAGAGTTATTAAAGAAACGTCTGATGGAATTATGTGAGAAAGCATATAATCAGAATATCTATACATATACACACTTTCTGAATGAATATGAACAGAGTATCTATCAGGATATGAAGCAAGAACTTGCTTATGCACATCCAATACTTGTTGGAGGGCATAAGTATTTTACAAGGGCAGTGGTGATGTTTGGCTCAGAAGAATTATTTGGTTATCAGGGTGAGGTTCCAGTGGTTTGTGCCAGGATCTCACCTGTTTTTGATAAATTCGCAGAAGAATTAAGCCACAGAGATTATCTTGGAGCATTGATGAACCTTGGGATCGAGAGACATTTGATCGGTGATATCCTGATCGATGGGAGATATGCCTATATTTTCTGTATGGAACATATCATAGGTGTGATCAAAGAACAGCTTGATCAGGTAAGGCATACGCGAGTTTTTGTGGAAGAAGTTTCATGGGAAGAGACTGGATATGTCCAAAAATACAAGAAAAAAGAAGGATTTGTTGCGTCCATGAGGCTGGATGTTCTGGTTTCACAGGCTTTTTCTTTATCCAGGAATATCAGTGAGAAGCTGCTAAAGAGCCAGAAAGTATTTCATAATGGAAAGATGTGTTTATCAGGTGGACAAAAGATCAAACAGGGCGATATCATATCCGTGCGCGGATATGGGAAGTTTCTGGTGGAAGATTTAGGAAAAACATCAAAAAAAGGCCGTCAGTTTATCACACTGGCGATCTTTCAATAGGAGGGATATATGATTACACCAGTTGAGGTATTAGGGAAGGAACTAAGAAGAGGATTTGGCTACAAAGCAGTCGAAGTTGATGAATTCTTAGAAGAATTAGCGAAAGACTATGAGAAAGTTTATAAAGAAAACAACGAACTGCGAGAGAAAGTATCTGCATTGACAGAGAACTTAAGCCATTACCGCACGATCGAAGAATCCTTAAAGAGAGCATTGGTTCTTGCGGAAGAGACATCCAAAGAGACAATTGAGAATGCAAACAATAAAGCACAGGCATTAGAAGCAGAAGCATCCCGTAATGCAAAACAGTTGGTATCAGAGGCAGAGGATCAGGCAGAGAAGATCTTAACAAGTGCGAAGGAAGACTTTAAAGAAGAGAAAGAACAGCATGAAAAGACGATTGAGAATTATCAGAAGCTGATCCGTAAACTGGAAAGTGATTATCAGAGCTACAAAGCCAGAATGAAGCAGTTTATCAATGGGCAGATGGATATTTTAGATAATCCCGTTTATGAGATGGAATTCGAAATTGCAGGATGTGAGCAGACAGATGGAGATGAAGAAGATGAACAGCAAAAACAATTTGGAAATGAACAATAAGATTGAGATCTGCAATGAAGGAAAGAAAGCATATGATATCGTATTAAGAGATTCCTTTGCAGACCTCCTGGACCAGATGGAATTCCTTGAAATTGAGAAGAAAAAAGTCTGCATTGTGACAGAAAGCAATGTTGCACCAATCTATTTAAAAGAAGTTTGTGAACTGATCTCATCCAAGCTTCCAAAACAATCACATTCAGTTTTGAAGCCGGGGAAAAACATAAGCAGTTAAAGACGATCGAAGCATTATATGAAGACTGATCATCAATCATTTTGACCGACAGGATCTGTTGATCGCTCTAGGTGGAGGAGTTGTCGGGGATATGACAGGATATGCTGCTGCAACATATCTTCGAGGCATTGATTTTGTACAGGTTCCAACAACACTTCTATCTCAGGTTGACAGCAGTATCGGTGGAAAGACTGGTGTTGATTTCTTACAGTATAAGAACATGGTTGGGGCTTTCCATCAGCCAAAACTTGTATACATCAATACAACAACCTTAAAATCTCTGCCAGAGAGAGAATATTTCTCTGGAATGGGAGAAGTGATCAAACACGGATTGATCAAAGATGCCGATTATTATGAATGGATCAAAGAAAATATAGATGCGATCAAGGCAAGAGAGCATGAAGCAGTGAAAGAAATGATCTATCAAAGCTGTCTGATCAAAGGCGGTGTGGTAGAACGTGATCCAAAGGAAAAGGGTGAGAGAGCGCTATTAAACTTGGACATACTTTAGGGCATGCGATCGAGAAACTAAAGGATTTTACATGGCTTCATGGAGAGTGTGTGGCAGCTGGGTGCTGTCTGGCAGTAGAGATTTCTTGTATAAAAGGAAATATCAGTAAAGAAGAAGTTGATGATATCAAAGGTGTTTTTGAAGCATTTGATATGAATGGAGATATCAGTGAACTTTCAGCAGATGATATTGTAAAAACAACCAAATCCGATAAGAAGATGGTCGGAGATAAGATCAAATTTGTATTGTTAAGATCTGTCGGAGATGCATATGTTGATATGAGCGTGACGGATGATGAAATGAAACAAGTATTACAGGGATGAGTTTTTAAGGACGAGACATGAAGAAACAGATTCGTATTTATATATATATCATAGGGCTGATCTTGATCGATCAGTTAAGTAAAGTCTGGGCATTATCTGCACTTCGAGGTACAGAAGGATCGTTGTGATCCCAAATGTATTTGAACTTCTTATCTGGAGAATCGAGGGGCGGCTTTTGGAATCCTTCAGGATCATCAGATTTTCTTTGTATTGATCACAGTAGCTGCTGCAGTGATCTTAACATGGATCTATCGGAGAATACCACAGACGAAGAAATATATACCACTTCGTATCAGTTATGCATTGATCATGGCAGGAGCGTTTGGAAATCTGATCGACAGAGTATTCAGGGGATATGTGGTTGATTTCTTTTATTTTAAATGGATTGATTTTCCAGTCTTTAATGTTGCAGATATTTATGTGACCGTAACAATGATATTACTTTTGATCTTGATCTTATTTTTCTATAAGGAAGAAGATCTTGATTTTCTTAACAGGAAAGGAAAACATGGACGAGACAATAGAAATTAAAGTGACAAGTGAAATGGCAGGTAAGCGTCTGGATGTGGTGCTTTCGGAGCAGTGTAGCGATCTTACGAGAAGTTATATCAATAAATTGTGTAAGGAAGAACGTGCAGCATTAAATGGCAAGACTTCCAAAGGTAATAAAAAGTGTAAAGAAGGAGATGTGATCACCTTACAGGTTCCAGAACCGACCGAACTTGAGATTTTACCAGAGGAGATGGATCTTGATATTGTCTATGAAGACCAAGATGTCATTTTGATCAATAAGCCCAAAGGCATGGTAGTGCATCCGGCAGCAGGACATTACAGTGGTACGCTAGTCAATGGATTGATGGCACATTGTAAGGATGATCTGTCAGGAATTAACGGAGTGTTAAGGCCTGGAATCGTGCATCGTATTGACAAAGACACAACAGGGATCCTGATTGTCTGTAAGAACGATATGGCACACCAAAGTATTGCCAAGCAGTTATATGATCATTCGATCACAAGAAAATATCATGCGATCGTTTATGGAAATATCAAGGAAGAAGAAGGAACAGTCAATGCACCGATCGGAAGAAGCTTAAAAGACCGCAAGAAGATGGGAATCGTCATGGATGGAAAACATGCAGTGACGCATTATAAGGTATTAAAACGCCTAAAGAAAGGTTTTACTTATATCGAATGTCAATTAGAGACAGGAAGGACCCATCAGATCCGTGTGCATATGGCATCGATCAAGCATCCATTGCTAGGAGATGATGTCTATGGACCAAAGAAGTCAAAGTATACACTGGAAGGGCAGTGTCTTCATGCGAAGGTCCTTGGATTCGTACATCCAAGAACTGGAGAATATATGGAGTTTGAAGTGCCTTTGCCAGAGTATTTTGAAAAATTACTGAACAAGCTGGATAATTAGAACAATCATAGGAGGAAAAACGGAATGAAACTTGGATTTATCGGATGTGGAAATATGGCACAAGCAATGATCACTGGAATTTTGACACAGAAGTCGTAAGTCCACAGGAATTGATCGTATCCAATCCACGAGAAGAAAAAACAGCGAAACTAAAAGATGAATTTGGAATCATTACAACAACAGACAACAAAGAAGTGGCAAAACAATCAGATATTTTGGTGTTATCTGTAAAGCCACAGGTATACCCAGCTGTGATCAAAGAGATCAGAGATGAAGTAAGCTCAGAACAGATCATTGTAACGATTGCAGCAGGTGTTTCTATGGAAGCAGCAGAGCGTCAATTTGGAAAAGAAGTTAAGATCGTACGTGTGATGCCAAATACGCCAGTCTGGTAGGAGAAGGAATGTCAGGACTATGCTGTAATGAATATGTAACGGAAGAAGAGTTTGACCTGGTACATAAGATTTTTGAAAGTTTTGGAAAAGCGGAAAAGATCACAGAGAATCTAATGGATGCCGTTGTTGGAGTCAGTGGAAGTGGTCCAGCCTATGTTTATATGTTTATTGAGGCAATGGCGGATGCAGCAGTTGCACAGGGACTGCCAAGAAAGCAGGCATATACATTCGCTGCACAGACATTACTAGGAAGTGCAAAGATGGTTCTTGAGACAGGACAGCATCCAGGAGAATTAAAAGATGCTGTATGTTCTCCAGCAGGAACAACAATCGAAGCGGTTAACGTTCTTGAGAAAAAAGGAATGAGAAGTGCAGTGATCGAAGCTGTGACTGCAGCAGCAAAGAAAAAACCATCA
>ENA-OQCS01000241-OQCS01000241.1-human-gut-metagenome-genome-assembly--contig:-NODE-241-length-29474-cov-2.855488_pt1 | contig 29474 bp, 39 predicted proteins | sample MGYA00242757_ERZ504575 | MGnify/ENA primary metagenome ERZ504575 (study PRJEB26092, sample SAMD00036297) | human gut metagenome | host: Homo sapiens | study: EMG produced TPA metagenomics assembly of... | reverse complement strand
CTGCCTGTCTTGCTGCTTCTGCCTGGCGGGCTGCCTCGCTGCTTCTGCTGCCTGACGGGCCTCTTCGGCTTTTCTTGCTGCCTCTTCGGCTGCAATCTCCTCCTGGATCTGCTGGATCTTTGCGTTCTGCTCTGCCAGTACTGCGTTGTACTGTGCAGCCATGTCGTTCAGGTCTGCGATCTGGTTTTCGTAGTCATCGGAAACGGCTTTTTTCTGCTCAAGCATTGCCTCAAGGGACTGCTGCTGTGCTTCCTGCTCTGCCTCACTAGCTTCGAGATCTGCTTTTTCATCTGCAAGCTGATCGCTGTAGTCTGTTACCTGCTGTACAAGATCCATGTACTCCTGCAGGCACTCTCTGTCGTATTTGTATAACTTCTGGGTGTACTCAGCCTGGTTGAGAATGCTGCTTAAATCTTTTCCCTCCAGAAGAAGTGCTGCCCAGCCGTTGTCTCCGCCGCTCTCATAGAGGAACTGGATTCGTTTTTTCATCAGCTCGTACTGCTCGTCCTCTTCAGCCTGGGACTGTGCCAGTTTTTCCTGTGTTGTTTCAATTTCTGTCTGTTTCTCTGCAATTTCATTTTTCAGATTTTCCACGGATGCCATGGTTACGACAAGCTGTGCGTCCAGGTCATCAATCTCGCCGGTAATCTGATTCTTTTTGGTTTCCAGATCGTCGATTTCTGCTTTTGCGTTGTCAAGCTGTGCGCTGGTCTCTGCCTGTGCTGCCTGCTGCTGCTGTAACTGCTCCTGTTTCGAGGCGCTTACTGTCATTACCTGAGCTGCACTTACGATCACTGCTAAACTTAAGGCAAGAAATTTTTTTTCTCATTCTTTCACTCCCAAATTGATTCGTTGTATGTAGGTTTCTTTGTTTCAGGTTTCCCTGTTTCTTAGAAATTCAATTATTCTGTAACAATTTTGAAATATTTTTCCCAATTCTTTTACATAATATCACAATTCACAAATGGATGCAAGGAAAAATATCCCGACTTTTTGTAAACAATTCGTGAACAGTAACGATACATGTTATTTTACCTTCTGTACACTCACACAACTCAATTTGTATTGATCCGGCGAGGAAAGCGCATCGCCGTCAGGGATTGAAAAGTCCTCTGCGGAGAATTTCGCACAGAGTGCCCGGTACTGATCCTCTGTAAAGTACGGCACCGCATCCTGATTCCATTCCAGACTGATTTCCTGATCGGTCACGCCGCGCGTTACAATTTTCCCGCCTTCAAAATCCTTTTGTTTCATTTCTTTTAACGCATTGTAAACTGCAGTTCCATAATCCAGACGTACTTTCAACACGGCATTGGCGTACTCCTCCACGCCGCCGTTTGCGATCAGTGCTCCGCCTGCCGCAGATGCTGCTGCGCCAAGTACATTCTGATACGATGCACCGTCCGAGAAGAGAATCTGTCCGCCCTCACCATACCAGCTTTTGATTTTTTCCAAATACGACGGTGATACGCTGCTGCTTTTCCGATACGTATAATCCAGCGTGATGCTGTTTTCTCCAAGTCCCAGATCCGCAGCGGCCGCCTCTGCACCGAGTGCATAACCTGTCCCGTACTTTGTTCCGTTCTCTTCGTTTTTCTGTCCGATATAGCCCAGGTGCGTGTAGCCGGCCTGTACTGCCGCATATCCTGCCAGGTAGCCGGCCTCTGATACATCAATTTCCAGGCTTTCTGTATTTCCGCGGAGACGGCTGCGGCCGCTCTCACTGACCGGTTCTGCCTCCAGCAGCAGAAAACGGACATCCTTCCAGTCGCGCTGTGCATCGTAAACGGCGCGGCTCATGCTCGTTCCGGCACAGACGATAACGGATGCTCCCTTCTGCGCCGCCTCTTTGATGGTGTTTTCATAGTCCTCTGTTGTCCGTCCTGCCGGAACACTTGCTTCATATTTCAGACCGCTCTCGTCTCCATACTGCGCAAGACCGTTCCATGCTGACTGATACACGGCATCGGAAGCTACCTCACTGCCGTCGGTTACCAGCACCAGATCCACTGGTTCCGTCTTTTCTTTTCCGCAGCCGCCCAGCAGCAGCAACGACACTGCGCCAAGACAGAGCGCCCATTTCCAGCTCTTTCGCATGTTTACTCCCCTTGTATTTTTATTTTCCAGATTTTTTCTTTTGTATTTCTGATCTGCGTCTTTCACGCACCTTCTAGTATAGACAATTCCAGCGCAAAAAGAAAGAGAGAATACACGAACTACAAAGTTTTTTTGTATTCTCTCTTATTTTTTATAGAAGATATTTTACTGGAACAGATCGTTCAGGATTTCTGCCGGTTTCTTCCTGCGGTAGCCTTCACTGTCACTTAAGATACTGCTGCTCCAGGTGAAATGATTCACACCGGTCAGATAGGACCGGTCAAGAACTTTTACACCATACCGCTCATACGCAACCGGATAATACATTTTCATGTATTCATTTGCCAGCTCAATAGCTTCACTGTTAATGCTTCCTGTTGAAGAAACGGTTCCGCCAAGCTGAATATACGGCGGTGTCGCATGAATGACAACCACGCTGCCGTCCGAGCACTGGCCAATGACAATCCAGACATGACCGCTCTTGCTGACCACATCACCCGGCGTAAATTTCTGGGACGTATCGCCTGTCACGCAGGTTCCCCAGCCTTTTCTTGCAAAGTAGGCCGGCATTCCAGTGGAGGTTGTCGTTGCATACTCTTTCGTCACCTGATGTGCGGTCCATCCGACATAGCCGGAACAGTCAAGACCTTTTCCGTACTCATACAGATGATCGGAATAGTTGTAGGTGGAATTCTGTGTATTGAAGAATTGTTTCCACTGCGCATTGACGCCGTAACTCTCTGCCTCTGCGTCTGTGTGGCCGCCTCCCCAGATATACAGGGTGTTTCCAAGCGGAAGCAGTGCATTTTTCAGAAGTTCCGTACGGTGCGGACACCGATCTGCGCGGACGGTTCAAATCCGTCCGGACTCTGTACCAGCTTGCCGTCCTCATCGAACACATACGTTTTTCCGTCGATCACCTGTTTTCCGGTTATCATGCCGCCCCAGTTTCGGAAATAGTATGTATTTCCGCCAATCGACTGCCAGCCGATTGCCATTTTCGAGTCAGATCCAAGGTAATAGAGGTTATTATCATAGGTAATAAACGCATTCTTGTACATGCCGCCCCAGCTTCTCGGATAATAATAGTTATAATCCAGTATACCCAGCCGCTTGTCGCCATAACGCCGTTTTTGTCTACATAATAATAGTTTCCGTCGTACTGAAACAGCTCGTCATCTCTTCTGGTTCCATTGGCGTTGATCCAGTAATGCGTTCCGTCCAGAAGCAGCCAGCCCGTATGGCTTGTGCCGTCCTCATCGAAATAATACGTTTTTCCGCCGTTCTGCACCAGCCGGTGGCAAATGTTCCATCTGAATTGGCATAGTATGTTTTACCGCCGATGGTAAATGTCTGATCATGGTACAGACCGCCCCAGCTCTGGAATGCGTATTTTGTTCCGCCGATGGTATGAATTCCGGTGTACATGCCGCCCCAGCTTCGGAAATAGTAGCGGTTTTTGTCGTAGGTGATCCATTCAGACGATGCCATCGTACCGTCTTCTTTCATCCAGTACCAGTTGTTGTCATATTTCACCCAGCCGGTCTGAAGCGACGTATCCTTGTTGATCCAGTAATACGTTCCGTTGGTCAGATACCAGCCCTCTTTTGTAATCTGCTCGCCGTCTTCCAGAAAATAGTATTTCTTTCCATTGATATCGCAGACACCTGTATAGAAGGTTCCGTCATCCTTTGCCCAGTATTTCTTTCCCTGCCAGGTAAAAGATTCGTTATGGTAAACGCCGCCCCAGCTGTGGAAATAATATCTTGTTCCGTCAACCTCTTTCATTCCGGTGTACATCACACCGTCACCGTCGAAATAGTATCGGTTGTTGTCATACGTGATCCATTCAGATGCAGCACGTGTGCCGTCCGCTTTCAGCCAGTACCATTTGCCTTCCAGCTTCAGCCAGCCGGTCTGAACAGAACCATCCTGATTGATCCAGTAAGTCTGATCTCCCAGCTGAACCCAGCCGGTCTGGCTGGCATGATAGATCGATCCGTCATTCTGCGCTATGTAGGTTTTTCCTTTTACGGTAAAGAAGGTGTTTCGATATACACCACCCCAGCTCCGGAAATAATACTCGTTTCCTCCGATGCTCTGGAAACCGTTTTATAAATGCCGCCCCAGCTCCGGAAGTAATACAGATTGTTGTTGATTTCTTTCCAGCCGGATGCCATCATGACACCATTATCATCAAACCAGTACCAGTTATCATCGTACAGCAGCCAGCCGGTCTGCAGGACGCCGTCTTCTCTTACCCAATAATATGATGTGCCTTTTTTCAGAAAGCCTTTTTGTGTGATCTGCGCTCCCGTAGTATCATCAAATGCGCAGAGATCACCATGTCCATTCATTGTTCTGACTATTCCACGGGCAACGATACCATTTTCCTGTACATAGTACATTTTTCCACTGATGCTGAGATACACATTTCTCTGAATGCCGCCCCAGCTCTGGAAATAATAAAGGTTTCCATCTACTTCCTGAAAACCATTTTTATAGATTGCTCCGTCTCCCTTGGCATAATAAAAATATTATCGTATGTGAACCAGCTGTTTTCTGCCATGCGGCCGTTCCGGTCCGGATCCAGCCAGTACCAGTTTCCATTCCGGTAAAGCCATCCTGTTTTCAGCTGTCCGTTCTCATAAAAATACCAGCCGCCGTCGCCTGCCTTAACCCAGCCATTCTGACTGGCCCGCACAGCAGCACCGCTGTCCTGTGAAGCCTGTGTCTGCGTTTCACTCTGTATCCCGCTCTGCTGATCCTCTGTCTCCACAGACTGGTCCATCACCGTGCTGCTCCCCACAGCACTCGCGGAAACAGTCGTCGGATGTACGCTGAGCATCAGCACCATAAAAAGTGTACCGCCCAGAAGACTTCTCAATTTTTTCTTCGATGTCATTGGCAAGTAACTCCCTTACTATATTATATCTGCTTTTCTCTCCATGTTATCATTAGAAATTATATTATCTTTTGTAATATTTTGCAATAAAAACGTAAAAAGAGACATTCACGAAGGAATGTCTCTTTTTTTCTGTGTTTTATTTCACGCTTTATTCTGTCTTTTCAAGACAATATCCTGTGTTATTAGAACAATCCTGTAATCTTTCCAGTAGCGTCTACATCGATACGCTCTGCTGCCGGAACTTTCGGCAGACCTGGCATGGTCATGATGTCACCGGTCAGGGCTACGATGAACCTGCACCTGCGGAGATTTTCAGGTTACGTACGGTAACTTCGAATCCGGTCGGTGCGCCGAGTTTGGTCTGATCATCGGTCAGGCTGTACTGGGTTTTGCCATACAGATCGGGCAGTTGCCAAATCCGAGAGCCTCTAACTGTTTTGCCTGTTTCTGTGCATTTGCGGTCAGGACAACTCTACTTCCGCCGTAGATCTTCTGAACGATGGCGTTCAGTTTCTCTTCGATGGAGCCTTCCAGATCGTATGCATAGGTGAAATCGTTCGGCTGCTCGCAAAGACGGACAACTTCTTCTGCCAGGGCTACGCCGCCCTCGCCGCCTTTTGCCCATACCTCGGACAGAACAACGTTGACACCGAGCTCTTTGCATTTCTCCTCAACCAGCTTCAGCTCTGCTTCGGTATCGGTCGGGAATGCGTTGATGGCAACGACACATGGCAGTTTGTATACGTTTGTGATGTTGCTTACGTGTTTCAGAAGGTTCGGCATACCTTTCTCCAGAGCTTCCAGGTTCTCGCCGTTCAGTTCTGCTTTCGGAACGCCGCCGTTGTATTTCAGGGCACGAACAGTTGCTACGACTACAACTGCGTTCGGTTTCAGGCCTGCCATACGGCATTTGATGTCGAGGAATTTCTCAGCACCAAGGTCAGCACCGAAGCCTGCCTCTGTGATAGTGTAATCTGCTAATTTCAGGCACATTTTGGTTGCTGTTACAGAGTTGCATCCGTGTGCGATGTTTGCGAATGGTCCGCCGTGAACGATAGCCGGAGTTCCTTCCAGAGTCTGTACCAGGTTTGGTTTCAGAGCATCTTTTAAGAGTGCTGCCATAGCGCCTTCTGCGTGCAGGTCACCTGCGGTTACCGGTTTCTGCTCGGATACTTTTCCGTAGGTATATCCGATGATGATCTTGGAAAGTCTTTCTTTCAGATCTGTGATGTCGCTTGCCAGACACAGAACTGCCATAACCTCAGATGCTACGGTGATGTCATAGCCGTCTTCTCTCGGCATTCCGTTTGTTCTTCCGCCAAGGCGTCTACAACGCTTCGAAGCTGACGGTCATTCATATCTACGCATCGTTTCCAGGTGATCTTTCTCGGATCGATATTCAGAGCGTTTCCCTGGAAATGTGGTTGTCGATCATAGCTGCCAGCAGGTTGTTTGCTGCACCGATTGCATGGAAGTCACCGGTGAAGTGAAGGTTGATATCTTCCATTGGAACAACCTGTGCGTATCCGCCGCCTGCTGCTCCGCCTTTTACACCGAAGACCGGTCCAAGAGATGCTCGCGAAGTGCAACCATTGCTTTTTTACCGATTCTGGAAAGTCCGTCTACCAGACCTACAGAAGTTGTTGTTTTTCCTTCTCCTGCCGGTGTCGGTTGATGGCTGTAACGAGGATCAGTTTTCCATCCTCCGCATTGGTGTCTTTTAACAGGTTGTAATCAATTTTTGCTTTGTACTTTCCGTACTGCTCCAGATATTTGTCATCAATCCCTGCTTTTTCTGCGATCGCTGTGATCGGCTGCATGGTACATTCCTGTGCAATTTCAATGTCTGATTTGTAACCCATTGTTTTAAAATCCCCTTTCTTTTTTCCGCTTTGTCCGCCGATTGATAGCCATATTTTACCATGTTTTGTAAGATGATTCAATTGATAATTATTTATTTCACAATCTTTATACGTTTTGTACCAAAAATGCAGAAAATTCCGCCAAAAGGCGGAGCGGCACAATTCTGCATTAAAAAAAGAAGGATTCCCGCTTTTTGCTGCCGAAAATCCTTCTCTTTTTTATTTTTTAAGAATACTGCGACTCATCCACCTCAAACGGTTCGTCGCACGGTCCTTCGAGGAGGCGGTAGCTGCCCTGTGTGGAGAAGTAATACCATTTTCCGTCGATCAGTTTCCATCCTTTTACGGCGTAGCGTTTGCGTCAATGTAATATCTCTGCTCGGTGTCGTTTGCATAGCGGTGCGGGTTCAGGGAAACCCATTCGCTTTTGGCCCATCGGTCTTCGTCTTCGATATAGAACTTCCAGCCCTCATCGGTTTTGGTCCAGATGGAGGTTACCTGCTCTTCCATTTTTTCGAAGAATTTGGATTTCTGGGAGAGATCATCATTGAGCTGGTCGAAGGTCAGCTTCTCTGCAAGCGTCTGTTCACCTGAAAACAGGTTCGTTCCAAGACCGAGGCGGTCACCCTCAATGGTAGCTCCGAGACTTGCGATGGTGGTCGGGAACATGTCCATGGTGGTGAAACTTCTGTTTTTCTCCTGCTGCGGCTGGATCGGGGAGTTGATGATCACGTTGTATACGGTTCTGGTGTAGTCCGGATCAATGTTCTCACAGAAATCGGAATCCATCGTCAGATGGTCGCCAGAAATTACGATCGTTGTGTTCTCGTAGAAATCCTGCTGCTGAATCCAGGAAACGAACTCGGTGACCTGCTTGCTGGAGCAGTGCAGAACCATTCCGTACTGGTTGTCACCGTCGTTTTCTTCATCGCAGAGCTCACACGGATATCCATCCTCAAAATGGGTGTCTGCGGTCAGCATGGTGAAGTTGAACGGCTCTCCCTCTGCTGCGATTTCGGTCAGGCGGTCTTTGGCAAAGGAAAAGAGTTTTTCATCCTCATAGCCCCACCATTCGTAATATCCTTCCGGGATCAGGCCTTTTTCCATAGCCCAGTTGTAATCGTCTACTTCGTAGTCACCGTGCTCTTTAAAGTACTCTTCCCGGCCGCCGAACTGTCCGATTGAACCGATGAAGAAATACTGCTTGTAGCCTTCATCCGCCAGGACATCACCCAGGGTATTGATTTCCGGGAAGAAGCTGGCCTGATATGCCATCTCATTTCGCTGGATTCCGATGCTGAGAGGCAGACCGGAGGTCTGTGCGAAAATTCCGGCAATGGTCCAGGTTGCGTTTACGGTAGGCTGGCCGCCGCCGAGCAGCTCCGAATTGGAAAAACTGATGTTGTCTGCGGCAAGCTGGGTCAGCTCCGGGATATAGTTTTTATCGAATGCTCCGCCGGAAGCTTTGTCTGCGTAGGTGCTCTCCATGGATTCCAGATAGAGATAGATCAGATTTCGTTTCTGTTCCGGGAACGTGATATTCACGCGGTCCGGATCTACGTAGTTGTCTTCTACCACGGTATTGTACGTGCTCTGATTTTTCAGATAATCTTTTACGTCCAGTGCTGCCCACACGTCATTGATGGAATAGACGATGCTGGCGGCTCCTGCCGCGATACAGATCATCCGAACGCCACATGGGCTTTGCGTTCCCGAAGAAAAATGCTGACCAGAATCAGAAGGATGAGTGCTGCCGCTGCGATCAGCGCACTTGAGCAGATATAACTCATCAGAAGATCATGGCTGGTTCCGGCAATCGGGGCCTTTAACTGGTAAACAAGCTCTTCCATGCTCAGATTCGGCCATGTTTTCCGCATCCAGCGCTCGGACGTAAACAGCAGCACGCCAAGCGTTCCGATCAACACTGCAAACACAGCCAGCAGAATGCGCCCTGCTTTTTTCGTTTTTTTCTGTTTCTTGTGTTTCATCTTCCTACCTCCAAAAAGCATTACAGCTTACAAAATCTTAACTTTTCTTTACAATCGCCTTACGTATTATAGCAAAGACCGTTTTAAAAAGATAGAAAATTTTTATAAAATTTTCGCACAAAAAGTGCAGCCAAAAACATATTTTTTTGCATGACACATAAAACCCGCCCGGCACCGCAAATCTCTTCGCGGCCCAAGCGGGTTTTTCATCTCTATTCCGGGAAAGCCTTATCAGCTTGCCTTGTTCTTTCTCTGTTTGATGACCTTCAGTCGTGTGAACTCTTCGCGCTCCTTCTCCTCCAGTGCGTCCGCGATATCCTTGGACAGCTGGGTGTAATGCGGAATCGTGATGTTCTTCAGCGCATTTGCACGCTTCTGTGTCTTCTTGATTGCCGCCGCAAGACGGTAGGCTGAGTTCTCAATCATGGAAAGTTTTAAGGTCAGGTCTTTTACTTTTTCAAAAGTCCTGCCTTGCCTGATCCAGCGACTCCTTTGTGCTGTAGTAGCATACGTCGGCGCTGGCCGGACGGGTCGGCTTCTACCAGCGGGATCTCCACGCCCATGATACTTCTCGTCTTGATGCGGATGGATTCCTCAACCGGGACAGTATAGGACACGGTCTGTACGTTGGTGATACCGATTTCCATGTTTGCAATCTGCAGTGCCGCATAAGCCTCGCGGAACGTCACATCGATCTGACGCTGAATGTCTTTTGCCTCATCGATCAGGCCCATGAGCTCGCGGATCAGAATATTCCGCTTCTTGTCCATCAGCTCGTAACCCATATGGGCAAGTTTCAGAGAATTCTTTGCAAGAATCAGGTTTCCCTTGGTAGGAAAGGTATTCGGGTCCATTCCGATCTCACTCCTCTCGCTTACTCATTCATCGCATCGGCTTCTGCCTTTGCTTTTGCTACTGCATCAATGGTGGTCGGATGATAATACTGATCCAGAACCTTGGTGTTGACACGGTCGAGCTCTTCTCTCGGAAGCAGTCCGAGAAGCTCCCATGCCTTATTCAGCGTATCTTCCATAGAACGGTTCTCATCCATTCCCTGGCCGATGAACTCATGCTCGAATTCGTTACCAAATACCAGATACTGTTTATCAATCGGAGAAAGCTCATCCTCACCGATAACGGATGCCAGAGAACGTGCATCTCCTACCTTTGCATAGCAGGAGAACAGCTGGTTCGCCACATCCTGATGATCGGCTCTTGTGTAGCCCTCACCGATACCGTCCTTCATCAGACGGGACAGGCTCGGCAGCACGCTGATCGGCGGGTAAATGGACTGACCGTGAAGCTGGCGGTCCAGTACGATCTGACCCTCGGTGATGTAACCGGTCAGGTCAGGGATCGGGTGCGTGATATCATCGTTTGGCATGGTCAGGATCGGAATCTGTGTTACGGATCCCTCTACGCCCTGTACGATTCCGGCGCGCTCATACAGCGTAGCCAGCTCACTGTACAGGTATCCAGGATAACCTTTACGGGAAGGAATCTCTCCACGGGAGGAGGAAACCTCACGCATAGCCTCGCAGAAGGATGTGATATCGGTCAGGATAACCAGGATATGCATGCCTTTCTCGAACGCAAGGTACTCAGCAGCTGTCAGTGCTACCTTCGGGGTGATCAGACGCTCTACAACCGGGTCGTTGCCAGATTCAGGAACATAACAACATGGTCAGATACACCGCTTTCCTCAAATGTTCGGCGGAAGAACTCTGCTACGTCGTATTTAACACCCATAGCGGCAAATACAATTGCGAACTTTTCATCGGAATCTCCAAGGGATGCCTGCTGTACAATCTGTGCTGCCAGCTGGTCGTGCGGAAGTCCGTTTCCGGAGAAGATCGGCAGCTTCTGGCCACGAATCAGGGTGGTCAGACCATCAATTGCAGAGATACCGGTATGGATATAGTTTCTTGGGTATTTACGGGTAACCGGGTTCAGCGGCAGGCCGTTGACGTTTCTTTTTACTTCAGCATCAATCGGTCCCATGCGTCGATCGGTTTTCCGATACCGTCGAAGGTACGTCCCAGAATTCCTCGGAAAGTCCGATCTCCATAGGATGTCCGGTCAGACGGGTATGGGTATTGGTAAGAGACATGCTCGAAGTTCCCTCAAATACCTGAATAACGGCTTTATCTTCGTATACAGCAACGATACGTCCCAGTTTTTTCTCATTGCCGTCTACGGTAAATTCTACGATTTCCTCGTAGGAAGCATTTTTTACACCTTCCAGAACAACCAGAGGCCATTGACCTCACTAAGCCTAAATATTCAATTGCCATGATGAATTCCCTCCTTAACCATTCTTCTCGAGTACCTTATCGTAGAAGGTGTCGATATCTTTTTTGTATGTGTCAAACAGATCCAGACGGTCATTCGGTACATCGTATTTAATAGAAACGACGCGGTCGAAGATCTTGTCCTCTTTCAGTACGGACATTGGCATGCCCATCGTCACAAGCGCTTTGGATTTCTTGTACAGATAAAGAATAACTTCCATCATCTTGTACTGTTTTTCCAGAGATACGCAGGTGTCATCCGGATGGAATGCGTTCTGCTGCAGGAAGCCCAGTCGAATAACTCTGGCGATTTCCAGGGTCAGCTTCTGGTCATCCGGAAGAACATCGCTACCGATCAGTTTTACAATTTCCATCAGGGAGCTCTCAGAGTTCAGGATTCCCATTAACTGGTTCCGCATATCTACAAAGTTTTTTGTTTACGTGATCTTTGTACCACGGCGACAGATCCTGCAGGTATTCACTGTAGCTGGTCAGCCAGTGGATCGCCGGGAAATGACGGGCGTAAGCCAGAGATTTGTCCAGTCCCCAGAAGCAGCGGACGAAACGTTTGGTGTTCATGGTAACAGGCTCGGAGAAGTCACCACCCTGCGGAGATACGGCTCCGATGATGGATACGCTTCCCTCTGCGCCGCAAAGGGTCTGCATCATGCCGGCACGCTCATAGAAAGCGGACAGACGGGATGCCAGATATGCCGGGAAACCTTCCTCGGCAGGCATTTCCTCCAGACGGCCGGACAGCTCACGGAGTGCCTCTGCCAACGGGATGTGGAGTCTGCCATGATTGCTACATCATAGCCCATATCGCGGTAATACTCAGCCAGTGTCAGTCCGGAATACAGAGATGCCTCACGGGCTGCAACAGGCATGTTGGATGTGTTGGCGATCAGGGTGGTACGGTCCATCAGCGGGTTGCCGCTCTTCGGGTCGATCAGTTCCTGGAACTCCTCCAGAACCTGTGTCATCTCGTTTCCACGCTCTCCACATCCGATATAGATGATGATATCGGCATCAGACCATTTTGCGATCTGGTGCTGGGTCATGGTTTTTCCGGTACCGAATCCGCCAGGGATGCTGCTGTGCCGCCTTTTGCGATCGGGAACATCGTATCCAGGATACGCTGTCCTGTGATCAGCGGAACGGATGCCGGATATCTTTTCAGGGTTGGACGCGGTACACGGATCGGCCATTTCTGTGCCAGTGTGATCTCTTTTTCGGTGCCGTCTTCCAGTTTCAGTTTTACAATCGGGTCAAGGATGGTGTACTTTCCGTCTTTGGCAGCCCAGATAACCGTGCCGTTGACATCCGGCGGAACATCGATTTGTGTACGATGGAACGGGTCTCCTGTGTCTCTGCAATGATTGCGCCGCCCATCAGCTCTTCGCCTTCTGAAACAGTTACATGGACATCCCATTTTTTCTCTGTATCCAGAGAATCTACGGTAAGACCGCGGCTGATATATTTACCGGACTGCTTTGCAATCTCGGACAGCGGACGCTCAATACCGTCAAAAATGTTGTTCAGGATTCCAGGTCCCAGTGTAACAGAGAGGGCATCTCCGGATGCGGTAACTGTTTCGCCTGGTTTCAGTCCTGTGGTTTCCTCGAAAACCTGTACTGTAGTGGTATCCTTTGTCAGGGCAATAACCTCGCCGACCAGACGTTCTTTACCAACGTAAACCATCTCGGACATTTTAAATCCGGTGTTTCCTTTCAGATATACGACCGGACCGTTGATTCCATAGATAACTCCGGTTTTATTCATGCTCTACACCTCCGTGAAAGATGAAATTCTCCCGCTCTTCGTTCAGAAGGGTCTCGAAGGAATTATCGATCAGAATATTTTTCTCCGGAATGACCGCGCGCACGCCGCCAAGGAACGGCATGGCCGAAATGGTAAGGGTTACGGAGAGTTTCTGCTCCAGGGAAGCCTTATGAGCTTCGTCTGACGGATCCAGATATAAGGTCAGTTTGTCATTTCCGGCAAACGTAACGGCTTCGCGGATTTTGCGCTCCAGATACTCCTCATAGGATGGATCCTTTTTATAAGCGGTAAGTTTTTCACGAACTTCTTTAAACAGTTTTTCTTTTAATTCCAGATTTTTACGGGACAGCTTCCGTCTGATATGAAGCTGATCCGCAGACAGTGTCTTATTGACATCACGTTTTGCTTTCTCGGTCTCGGCAGCAACTTCTTCTTCTGCCTGAGTCTTGCGGTTGCTTTATGCTCCTCGAAGATCTTATCCAGAGCTTTCTGGTGATCGCCGATCACACGTTCTGCTTCACGGTTTGCACTGTCCAGGGAATGATTATAAAAATTCTGAAGTTTTTCCTCAGTAGTCAATGTGTGTCACCTCCAGGGCATTCTTACAGTTTTAATCCAATAGATTCATTTACAAAGGAAGTGATAAAGTCCGGCGCTCTTCCGGTACCGTGACGGTCCGGAATTTCAATGAGCAGCGGAAGCTTATGGTTGAGGCGGACATCCTCCAGAATGTCCGGGAATTCCTTCCCGAACTTTTCTGTAAGGAGAATAATTCCGATCTCTTTGTCTGCCAGTGTTTTCTGCAGTGTATCATAAAGCTCCTCGCGCTCATGAACGACAACGCCTTCCACTCCGGCCAGGCGCATGCCCGTCTGAGTGTCTACGTTATCACTGATCAAGAACATTTTCATTTATGATTCCTCCAACTTAAGGTGAAGATCAATACCTTCCGGTTTTGGAATCAAAGTTTACCAAGAATCATGAAGGAGATGATCAGACCATACAGAGCGATACCTTCGGCCATAGCTACGAAGATCATGGATTTACCAAAGATGCTGCCGTCTTCGCTGATTGCTCCAAGAGCTGCGCTTGCGGAAGATGCAACGGCGATACCGGAACCAATACCGGAAAGACCTGTAACAAGAGCTGCACCGATGTAACCAAGACCGGTTGCAAGACCAGCGCCTGCTTCTGTTGCAGCAGATGCAGTTGTTGCGCCTGCGAAGGAAACAACGGTTGCGATCAGCAGAAGGCCGAAGAAGCCGCTTACATTGGCTGCCAGAGATTTTTTGTAACGATTTTTGTTGTGCTCACCTTTGAAGTAATAAGTCATAGGAACAACGATGGTTAATACCATTGCGATTGCAGTAAGTACCTGTACAAATGCTGAGTTCATAATAGTTTTCCTCCTGAAGTTAATTCATTAAATTTACTCTTTGCTGCGATCCGGAGCCATTTTCACTTTTTCCCGATACAGCTTCCCGCCATATTCACTTCCATTTCGCATGGCTCTGAATCCTCTTTTATTTCTCGCCTTTTTTCAAAAACGGAACAAACGGTTTTCCGTCTCCTTCATAGAACCGGCTGAACATCTCGTAATACTCCAGACGCAGTACCTGGATCGCTACCAGCAGTGCCTCAAGGCAGGCAACGAAGACATTTCCGAGAACAATAACCGGCCAGCTGATGCTGCCGCCGCCTGTTGCTCCGCCGAGCATCAGGACAACCTCCATCATAGCCGCATGGCTGACTGCATATGCGCCGACACGGACAAAGGAAATTGTGTTGGAGAAGTAGCTCAAAAGCACATCGAAGAGTTCGAAGAATGCCTGTACAAAGAACATTCCCTTTCCAGTCTCCGGAAATGCATTACCCTTCTTCTCTACCATACGCTCCAGTGGCTCTTTTAAGAAGATCGCAAGAAGCGGAATACCGAACATGACTACCATCACGCCGACAGCCGGAGCTTTATGGCCGCTGAACAGGAGAACGAGTGTAACGGCAAGGGCTCCGTAGAAAATGAAGCCTGCCAGGGAGTTCTGGCTGAACAGAAGCTCGCCGAGCTTATGGTTTCTTGCTGCATTAATCATATGCAGAACCATTCCTGTCAGAATCATGAACATACCAAATGCAACCGCTGCGACAAATACGGTGTTCATCGAACCGATGAACGGAAGCGTTGTCATCGCTTCCTTCGGATGCAGCCAGAGGGCCGGTATGACATTCTCAAATCCGAAGAAGCTGCCGAACAAGAATCCGAAGATCACAGAGAATACCGCGCAGGTACTCATGATCGCTGCCAGATCCATCTTCTTGTAGTGGTACAGCAGTGCGCCGCCAATCAGCAGACACAATCCCTGTCCTACATCGGCAAACATGATTCCGAAATAAAGGCATAGGTGAGTCCTACGATAATCGTAGGGTCAATTTCATTGTAATTTGGCAGTCCGTACATCTTCACATACATCTCAAACGGACGGAAGATTTTCGGGTTTTTCAGCTTTGTCGGCGGCTGACGCAGAACGTTGTTTGCATCATCCTCGATAAAGCAGAGAGATTTGTGTCGTTTTCGATGTCCTTCTGGAAGGAAGCGGCATCTTTTTCCGACATCCAGCCGCACAGAATATAGAAGGTTTCCTTCTTGGATTTTGTGCAGGCTGCCAGGCGACGGACATCAAAGTTGCCGGAGAGCTGCTCTAACTGCTCTTTTGCTGCAACCAGATCCTCTGCGGAATCCGAAAGGCATTTTGCCAGTTTCCGTGAGCACTCGCTGAGTGCATCGTCTGTCTTTTTGATTTCTGCCTGAAGTGCTGCGTAAGCATCCTCCGGCGTTCCGCTGTACTCGTCCGGAACGTAGATTCTTTCGAAGTGCAGGGATGAGAATACGGCGTCCACTTTCGTGACCTGATCTCTCGGGCAGAAGTAAATGCCCCATACATACTGCTCATCGGAATGGCAGCGGTAGAATACCGTATCGCTGTTCTCATAGCAGTAGCTCTCAAACTTGTTGTAATACTCTTTTGTGATCTTTCCGAATCTGAATTTGATAAAGCGGAAATCCAGAATGGAGGAAAGATTGCAGTGCAGATCCTGGAACGGCTCGATTTTCTGTGCTTTTTCCATCAAGTCTTTCTTTTTTGCTTCCAGTTCTGTACGCTCCTGGTTCAACTGGCCAAGGGTGTGATCCAAACCATGGACACAGTTGATGGCATCTTCCAGGGAAAGTCTTTTCGTGGTGGTGCGCTTGTCTTCCGGCAGAAGTGCTGTAAAATCTTCCGCCTGTTTTAAGGTCTCTTTGTATGGGTTGATCTGGATATACGGTGTGATATTCTGCATCGTAGACAGCTCCGTCAGAGCGTTTTCCAGATGTATCTCATATTTTGAGAGATAAGTGTTGACCACACGGTCAATGTCGGCTTTCGGCCCGGTGATGCTCAAAAATTTCATCTTGACAATCAATGAGTACACCTCCCCGTGTATTAAGTTTTTGCGATATGCTGCATTGCCTCGTCAGCGCTGATACGGTAACGTACGCACTCGAGTGCAATAATAAGCCGGTTTACCTCGTGCTCTTTGTGATAGAGGTATGAGTATATGGTGGCAACGGAATAAGGATCCTGTCTGGATTCACTGGAAAGTATGTGCTTCATAATGGCTGCATACATGGATTCCAGCGTATCGACTTTGAAGGAATCATACCGTTTCGCATAATAGGTTTGTTCCAGCAGCTGGGAAAATGCACTCATATTCTCGGCTTCTACCAGTGCCTTTACCACATCCTTTTTCAGCCGGTGATGAACCGGAATCAGCAGGGCGTAGATTTGTGCGCTGGTCATGTGATAATAGCGTTTGGAACGGTAGATCCACTGAAGGTTCAGCATGTCAAACTTGCTTCCCCATGCAGCGGTCAGCTCTTCCAGATCCCGCTTTGTCACTACTTTTGATCTGTCTTTCCACATCTGTGCAAAGTAATACAGATCCAGGGTCATCTCATAGTCGAACAGGGTCGGACGCTCGATATCCGCGAGCTGCGACAACGGGGCATAATATTCTGTCCCTTTCAGGTTCGCAATCAGTTCTTCGATCGTCCTGGAGGACGCCAGAAGATTGATGTCCAGCTGGGAATGCTTGTTAAAGAACTCGTCGAATATGGACAGGTTCAATACCACATCACGGTGATCAAATACCGTGTTCAGGCATTCTTTGATAACGGACACTTCGTATCGTTTAAAGTAGAGCGCAAGGAACTTTCTCTGCTCCACATTTGCAAAACGGTACAGCTTGGAAAAATCCCGGTATACCGTCAGGCGCAGCATTTTCTCGATCTGACCTCGGTGAAGGTCAGCTTCGTTGTAGCCCTCAAACAGATCCTCATAGCCTTTATGCTGCTTGAGGTAAGAAACTGCCTGCGGTACACTCTCCAGTTCCACGATTTCCCGAAAATTCTGGTCGTTTAAAAGATGGCTCTGCATGGCTCTTATCTTTGTGGTAAGGCCGCTGTAGGATAATAGACCGCTCATCGTTTCACTTCCTTATAATGTTTTCGTAAATCTGCGTGGACAGTGTTCCGTGATTCTGTTCGTAATAAGCGTCCAGTGAAGATAGAAGTTCGGCGGCAGAGTCCCGCTGCTTTTTCTGATCCGCATCTGTAGTAGAATGAAGTTTTGTTGTGATCTCTTCAATCCGCTTTGCCGTTTCCGCTTCCAGATCTGCATCGAATTTTGCAATCCGCTCTTCCTGCTGCTCGTCCTGGAGCTTCTTCTGATTCTCGGCAGCCTGCATAATCTTAGTAGCAGCCGTTTCGATCTCTGCAAGTTTGTTAATTACAGATTCCATAGCATCGCTTCCCTCCTTATTTATTTAAAAGACAACAAAGACGAGGAAAACTCCCCGCATCTTTGCTGTTAGTATTCTACACCTTTTTTTCCAAAGTTGACATATTGAAATCGTAAAAAAAAAAGTGGGATTTCGATCGACTTTTTAATTAAAAATAGACAATGGGTCATATTTTTTCTTCCAATCTCAATAGCCAAAAGATGGTCCCTCATATGATTTCGATATGGATCCAATCCGATTGTCATATTGCTGATAAGAAATGCCATGTGCAGGTTGATATTGTATACAGTATTTTGAAACTTTGAAAATTTGAAACGGGATTTTTCTGTTTTGCTTTTTCGGGAGCTATGATATACTGGATATGATTGGCTTTTATTCTAATATTTATCACTTAAGAAAGGAATTTTACGCATATGCGCCTTAGAAATATCAGAGGATCAAAAGATGTGATTGCTTCCTGTCCGTTCGTTGTGCAGGAGCCGGAGAGCTGCCGGGGACGGTGGCTGAAATTTTTGGAAATGAAAATCCGATTCATATTGAGGTCGGTATGGGAAAGGGCCGCTTTTTGATGGATATGGCGGTTCTGCATCCGGAAATCAACTACGTCGGCATTGAAATGTACGACAGCGTGCTGCTCCGCGCAGTACAGAAACGGGAAAAACTGGAGACGGAAATCAAAAACCTGTTCTTTATCCGCATGGATGCACGCCAGCTTCCGGAAGTGTTTGCTGAGGGCGAGGTAGACCGCATTTACCTCAACTTCTCCGATCCGTGGCCGAAAGACCGCCATGCGAAACGGAGACTGACATCGCATGAGTTTCTTGCACGGTACGAGAAGATTTTAAAGAAGGACGGAACACTGGAATTCAAAACCGATAATAAAGATCTGTTTGACTACTCTCTTGAAGAGATGAAAAATGCAGAGGGATGGGAACTCACTGCATTCACATACGATCTGCACCACGATGTGGTTCTCTCAGAAGGAAATGTAATGACGGAATATGAGGAGAAGTTTTCCTCAATCGGAAACCCGATCTGTAAGATGGAGGCACGGTTTCTGTAAAAAACATTTCTGCATGTAAGGGGGATTTGAAAACGAAAAGAAAAGTTCTGGCGGCACCAGTGCGACAGTGGCCATGGTAACGAAAGATGCGGACGGCACCTGGAACGAGGATCTTTGTACAAGCAGCTATGTCGGATACGGCGGTGTAGGCGAAACTACCGAATGGAACCGCAAAACACCGCGCGGACAGTTCAGCTTTACGTATGCCTTCGGCATTCTCCCGAATCCCGGAACGGAACTTTCCTATACCCAGGTGGATGATACGTATTACTGGTCGATGATGTAAATTCCAGATACTACAATCAGTTCGTCACGACGAAGACAACGCCGAAACCTGGAATTTCCCGGCGGATGCATTTCTGTTCCGGAAGACCAGATGATTACGATTCTGAAAAATGTTCAGCCGGGCTGCCAGACTATTATTGATTCGGCGAGCGAGCTGAAGAACTATTGACATTTTTTACTTGGAATGCAAAACCGACAGTGAAAAGATCTATTTTTTTAAGATCTCTCCGCTGTCGTTTTTTTGTGCGTAAAACAAGAAAAACACCGTCCCCGCAGCTCTCAGGTCTGCAAAAACAGTGCTTTCGATGCGCCTTCAGGGACTCGAACCCTGGACAAATAGATTAAGAGTCTACTGCTCTACCAACTGAGCTAAAGGCGCTTACTTTTGTTTTTCTGTGTTTCATTGGATGATCCACTCGCTGAACACAAATAAGATTATAAAGGATTCTGCCGAAAAAAGCAACCTTTTTTTCACTGTTTCTTTACTTTTGTTAAAAACAGCGAAAACAGGTCTTATAATTCTATTAAATTTCACAATTTTTTCGTATATTTCCGTTTGTTTCGATGACGGCTCCAATGGCAGCCGAACCTACTTCCGTTTCTTATCTTTCTTTTTCAAAAGCTTCTCCAGCTCCTGCATGGATTTCTGGATTTTATAAAGACAGCCGCTGCCGGCATATTTATTCTGATAGCAGAAATCCTGGAGTTTCTGCTGAAGGAAACCTGATTTTCTGATCAAACTTCTTCTCCACTTTCCGGCGTACCGGACACGGGCACCGGAAAAGTTCTTTTTCTTCTATATTATACAGGGAATGTCAAAAATGACCAGAAAATAGCTTGTTTTAGCCATTGTTTTCCCATTTTCTTTCCGTTATAATACAGCAGAATACCATCTAATATCACTTACTATTTTGGGGGAATTTTATGAAAACACGAATGAATTTCAAGGATGAGTTTTACCAGAAATTAAAGCTCCTCGTCCTCCCGATTGCGATTCAGAACTTTATGCTGGCTCTCGTCAGCGCGACGGACGCAATCATGCTGGGATGGATTGACCAGACCTCGCTGTCGGCGGTTTCGCTGGCCGGGCAGGTGCAGTTTGTTTTGAGCCTTTTTATCTCAGGCATCGCGGCGGGCGCCGGTATTATGGCAGCGCAGTACTGGGGGAAACAGGATGCCGCTTCGATCGAAAAAGTGATTCCGATCGCACTTCGCACCAACCTGCTGTTCTCCGGCCTGTTTACCATCCTTGCCGGTTTCTGTCCCGAAATACTGATGCGCATCTTTACAAATGATGCGGCCCTGGTTGCAAGCGGAAGCCAGTATTTACGCGCTGTTGCACTCTCCTACGTACTCTGCGGTATTTCGCAGGTCTATCTGATCCTGCTGAAAAACACCGGTCATGCAGCAGTCAGCTCCCGCATCAGTTCCACTGCGGTTGTACTGAACATCATTTTAAATGCCATCCTCATCTACGGTCTTTGCGGTGCTCCGGCACTTGGGATCCGCGGAGCAGCTTATGCAACGGTAGCTGCCCGCGTTGTGGAACTGATCTGGGCTTATCTCGAGACAAAGAAACCGGAGCGTGTACGGATTCTCTGGAACCGCCTCTTCTCTTCCGCAGGGAAAATACTTTCAGAAGACTTCTGGCGCTACACGCTTCCCGTGCTTGCGGCCTCCCTCGTCTGGGGAATTGCTACGTTCTGTACTCCGTTATCATGGGCCACATGGGAAGCGATGCTGTTGCAGCAAACTCGATTACCTCGATTGCAAAGAGCCTCCTCTCCTGCCTGATCCGCGGTGTGAGCGGCGGTGCCGGTGTTCTGATCGGAAACCTGCTCGGTGCAGATGAACTCGAGAAAGCACGCGAATACGGCGGCCGCCTGACGCATCTTGCAATTGCCATCGGCGTTGTGACCGGCGGTCTTCTGATGTTGATCTCTCCTGCAATCGTCCACTTCGCTCCGCTTACCGATACCGCGGCAGAATATCTGCAGTACATGCTTCTCTTCTGCGGTCTGAACTTGATGGCACAGTCGGTCAACACCACCGTTCTCGACGGCATCTTCTGTGCCGGAGGCGATGCGAAATTTGATATGCAGGGAAACATCGGCGCTATGTGGTGCTTTTCTGTACCGCTTGGCTTTCTTGCCGCATTCTGGCTGAAGCTGCCGGTCATGGTTGTCTACTGTATCGTAAACCTCGATGAGATCGTGAAACTGCCTGCGGTTTATCTTCATTATAAAAAATACGTCTGGGTACGCAACATCACCCGCGATATCGAAGAATAATTACCGAACTATAAAATCCCCTGCGAAAATCCAAACCGAATGGATTTCCCGCAGGGGATTTCGTTCTTTTATCGTATTACAAATATCGCAATGATTTTACATCGATTTTCTTTCCGCAATTTCTGCCATCTTCGCCTCGTTCAGACGGGTGTCGCCATGGACACGGCTGTAGGAAAGATAGCCGTTCATACGGTCGATCTTTGTCAGGTTCTTGGAACCGCAGACCGGGCAGACATCCATGTCGAGTTCCTGGTGGCCGCAGTCATCGCAGTAAGCCAGGGACAGGTTGACGCCCTCGTAGTAGCCGAGCTCCATTGCACGCTCGATCAGGGTCTTGATCGCACCTTTGTTGTAGCCGACCGGGTAGCGCACATACTGGATTTTTCCGCCGTTGCAGAGCTCCCAGAAACGTCCCTCGAGATCCTGTTTCTGGATCGGGGTGATGTCCTCGGTTACGTGGCAGTGGAAACTGTTGCTCACATACGGCGTCCGAAACGTTGCGGACGATGCCGTACTGTTTGCGGAACTGCTCTATCTGCAGGCCGCACAGGGATTCTGCCGGTGTGCCGTAGATCGCATAGAGGATGCCGTCCTCTTTCTTAAACTCGGCAACCTTGTCGTTGATATATTTCAGCGTGTCGAGTGCGAACTGTCCGTCCTCAACAAGAGATTTTCCGTTGTACAGCTCCTGCAGCTCGTTCAGCGCCGTGATACCGAACGATGCGGTCATCGGCTTTAACAGCGGGCGGATCTTGTCGGACGGTTTTAAGTGGCCGCCGTAGAAACCTCCCTCGCAGTAAGCCAGCGGGTTCGTGGATGCACGCATCTCGCCGAGGTAATCGTAGGTCCGTTTGTGCAGATCGCGGATCATCTCGAGGTAGAAGTCGAGCACTTCATGGAAATCGCGGTTCTCGGAACGGGATTTTGCCAGGATCATCGGAAGATGAAGGGAAACGGCTCCGATGTTGAAACGTCCGACAAAGACCGGTTTGTCGTTCTCATCTGCCGGCTCCATGCCTCCGCGCTCGTACCACGGGCTAAGGAAAGCACGGCATCCCATCGGGCTGATGACTCTCTTGTATTTCTTGTACATCTCGCGATGTAGCCCTCGCCGCTCATCGACAGCCAGTCCGGATACATGGTTTTAGAGGAACAGTCAAGTCCTGCCTCAAAGACATCTTCTGCGATGCCGCCCTCTCCGTGAATTGCCTTGTCATATAAGAAGACAATTTTCGGGAAGAGCACCGGCTTTTTGTGGCCCTTCTTGCCCTGTCCGTTTTTGTGGACCTCGAGAAGGGAGATGGAAATCATCTTCTCGAACATGCTCGTTCCAAGGCCGAGGGTCACGGTAACGAACGGATAATCACCGCGGGAAGATCCAACAGTGTTCAGTTTATACTCAATTCCCTGCCATCCCTGATCGCACTCTCTTCTTACTTGTCGATCGCATACTCGATGGCTTTCTCCTGTGCACCCTCCCAGGATGCGTCGGTATATTTCAGGAACTCTTTTACGTAGTAATCGTAGCTCTTCTGTGCGTACGGAGCAAGGATCTTGTCCACCTCCGGCACGGTAAAGCCGCCGTACTGCTGTGCAGCGGTGCTGAGGACGATATCGCCCATGACATCAAATGCGGTGTCGAGTGTCTTCGGCTCGTTGTACCAGACATTTCCCATCTCGAAACCGCCTTTTAAAACGTTTCCGACATCGAACAGACAGCAGTTCATGGTATCGAGACGTGCGGACTGGTCGTGGATGTAGATGTAACCGTCCTTACAGGCCTGCAGCTCGTTGCGGTTCATGAAGAACTTGCGGTACAGCTCTTTGTTCAGCTCGTTGAAAATCAGGCTTCGCTTCGTTGCAACGAGGGCGCTGTCGGTGTTGGCATTGCTCTTGTCGCCGATGTAGCGGATGGACTGGCTCTTCGTGTAGACCTCGTCCATCATATGGATAAAATCAGTTTTGTAATTGCGGTAATCGCGGTAGCTTTTTGCCACAGCCGGGTTTACTTTTTCGAGTGCTCCCTCCACGATATTGTGCATATCGCTGATCGGAATTTCGGTCTTTCCAAGGGAATATACGTGCTCGGTTGCGAACTTACAGATAAAGTCAATCTCCTGCTGTGAGAAGGTATACAGGATTCTCTGTGCGGATTTATTTACGGCACGGACGATCTTCTGCGCGTCGAATTCTTCTTTGGTGCCGTCCTTTTTGATAATATAAACCATTGTGGTGTCCTCCAAATCAAACACTATATCTTGTGTGTCCCCCACCTTTTCTTGTAGCGGGTACCACATATTGTAGCATGTTTCTTTTGAAAAGAAAAGGCATTTCCTGTAAGTTTTTATTTTCAGAATATTGCATACTGCTCTTTCGTGCAGACAGAAATCTGCATTTTTCAAATTCGTTCTGCAAGCGTTCCTTCAAAAACGGTCTCGGCCGGGCCGGTCAGAAGGACCTTATTTTTCGTCCGGTCCCATGTAACGAAAAGCCTGCCGCCGCGCAGTTCTACGGCAGTTTCTCCCTCCGAAACACAGCCGGAAAGCATCGCCGCGACGGCTGCCGCACACGCTCCCGTTCCGCAGGACAGCGTTTCACCGCTCCCACGTTCCCAGACTCTCATTTTTATTGTGTGTTGATCTAAAGTCTGGATAAACTCTGTATTGATACGTTCCGGGAAGCAGGAAAGGTGTTCAAAAGCGGAACCGGTCTTTGCAATGGATATTTTTTCCACATCTTCCACCGGAATCACCGCATGCGGATTTCCCATCGAAAGGCAGGTCATCGTATAATTTTCCCCGCACACGGTAATTTTATGCTCCAGCACATATTCCCCCAGAGAAACAACGGGGATCTGTGCGGCGCGGAATTCCGGCGTTCCCATCTCCACTGTCACCTGACAGATCTCATTTGGATTCTCCCCCGTCTGCAGATGAATCACACGGTTTCCGCTGCCGGTTTCGATAGTCAGCGTCGTTTTTCTCGTCAGCCCATGCTCGTACACGTATTTTCCCACACAGCGGATGCCGTTGCCGCACATCGCGCCCTTCGAGCCGTCGGCGTTGTACATTTCCATCGAAAAATCTGCTGTTTTGGATGCCCCGATCAGAATCAGCCCGTCCGCGCCGATGCCGAAATGGCGGTCACTTACCGCTTTTGCCAGCCGCCCCGGACTCTCCACCCGCTCCTCCATGGCATTTACATAGATATAATCATTTCCGCAGCCCTGCATTTTTGTAAAACGCATACACAGCCTCCTCCCAGACTTCTGCCCTTTCCAGTTCCTTACTAAATATGTATTCCGTACCGCGCTTTTGAAAAACCATTTTTCTCAAATCCGCTTCAGACATTGGAAAACGAAGCGGAATGTGATAGAATAGGGGGAACTGATATCGTTACTTACATGAAGTAACTCTCAAATATTTTTAACCATTTATTATGAGGAGGTTTTGATGAAAAAATACCGTTGGGTTTTAACAGCAGTATTTGCCGCTTTCCTCGTGGGAACGAGCGGCTGCGGAAAGAAAACAGAAACGATTCCGATCACAACCATCAGTCAGAGTACCGACGATGACGACCCCAAAGACAATCTGGCGCCTCCGGCGATTCCGATGAGATTCCGGAATACGATGTGGATCTCTCGAAGAACCTGAACAGTTTTCAGCTTGCCATCTGGGGCGATACATACGAAATTCCGGAATCCTACGCGGATTTTACAGCGCTTGGCTGGGTCTACAGCGGCGACGACACAAAGGAAATCCAGCCGGAATCCTTCTCAGAGGGCGAAAGCTTTGAAAAGGACGGAAACCAGATTACCGTCGATATTGCCAATCCGGACACCACGCAAAGCCAGTGGCGGAATGCCTGATCGGAGGCATTCACATCGATACCTCGACCGCTGAGGGCCAGAATATCTATGTCGGCCTGCCGAACGGCGTCACCCTGCAGCAGTCGCTGATGGAGGATGTGGAAAGCATCTACGGTGCGCCAAAGGACCGTTATGAGGCCGATACCTCTGTGCAGTTCACGTATGAGTACGGGCTGTACCAGACGATCACGCTCGGCTTCGATAACGAAACGGGAATTCTGTATTCCTCGATATGCAGAACTTTACGACCACGGCTGATGCAGAAGCGCTCGATGGTGTCAGCGATGCCACAACACCGGAAGTGGAGGCCTACCAGGCACCGGAAGCCGACAGCAGTAAAATCAACGACTGGACCGTCCGCTTTGACGATGTACTCTATCATCTTCCCGTTCCGGTCAGTGAACTTCTGGACCACGACTGGACCGTCAATACGAAAGAGTCCGATACGGCCGTTTTAAACGGAAAATACGGCTACGTCACGCTGGAAAAGGGCAGTCAGAAACTTTACTGCACCGTACATAATTACGGCGCGGAGGCGACGACAGTGCGCAACTGTTTCGTTACTTCGCTGTACGGCGATCTCGATACGACAAAGATTCCGATTTCAATCACAAACGGCATCACGCTCGGCACTTCCGAGAGCGATTTTCTGGCGAAGGCAGGGGATGCCAAATCAGAAAAAACGGAAAAAGAGGATAGTAACCTGACACTCTACACATTCGTATAGTGATGACGAAAGCTGGACTACACTGAAATCGGCATCGACAACGATCTGAAGCTGGTACGCAGCATCAAGGTGGTTCACAACCAGCCGGAAGCGCCGGAAGAAGAAGCCAAAAAAACTTCCGCGGAAGATTCATCTTCCGTTTCCGACAGTCAGGAACCGTCCGAAACACCGGCTCCGTAACGATACTTTCAGAAAAATGGCTGCATGGCAGCTTACTACAGACGAAAACGAGGATTTTTATGGAAACTTATACGACGTTATCATCATCGGCTCCGGCCCGGCGGGTCTTTCTGCCGCGATTTATGCGAAACGCGCAAAGCTCTCCTCTCTTACGATTGAGGCAAACTTTGCAAGCGGCGGCCAGGTGCTGAATACCTATGAAGTAGACAACTATCCCGGCCTTCCGGGCATCAGCGGCATGGATCTCGGAAGCACGCTGCGCGCACACGCTGAAAAAATGGGCGCGGAATTTCCCGCGAGCGTGTGAAGGAGCTTGTTCTTGACGAAGAGATCAAGATTGTCCGCACGAGAAAAAATGAGTATCATGCCAAAACGGTCATTCTTGCAACCGGTGCGGAGCACCGCGCGTTAAATGTACCTGGTGAAAAGGAGCTCTCCGGCATGGGCGTCTCTTACTGTGCAACGTGTGACGGCGCATTTTTCAAAGACAAAACCGTTGCCGTTATCGGCGGCGGCGATGTCGCCGTGGAGGATGCGATTTTCCTTGCCAGAACGTGCAAAAAGGTTTACGTGATCCACCGCCGCGATGAACTGCGGGCAGCCGGTGTTCTCCAGGATGCACTGCTGGCACTGCCGAATGTGGAAATGGTGTGGGATACGGTTGTGGATTCCATCGAAGGAAACGAGATGTGTCCGGCGTGAAGGTAACGAACAAAAAGGCAGGGGAAGCCGGTGTGATCACGGTAGACGGCGTGTTTATTGCCGTCGGCATCGTTCCGGTCTCCGCACTGATCGCAGGCATCGTAGAAACCGATGAGGCTGGCTACATCAAAGCCGGCGAAGACGGTGTGACGAGCGTGCCGGGCGTGTTCGCCGCAGGCGATGTCCGCACGAAGCAGCTCCGTCAGATCATCACTGCAGCCGCCGACGGCGCGAACTGTGTGACTTCGGTAGAGAAATATCTGATCAGCCACTGATGGCTTCTTTCGAATAGAATACGGCAAAAGCAGGCATTCTTCGTATTGTACGGAGAACTGCCTGCTTTTTTCTGTTTTTCCGTAGTTTCTGAAATCTGAAAAACCTTTCATGTCAGTCGTGTAAAACTTTAAAACCTCTTTTTGTCGAAATTGCACAAAGAAACCGGGTTTTTCCACACGGGCCAATTTTATAAACATCTCGTCCACAAGTTATCCACATGGTTAACCACCGAAAACATGCCTAAAAACAAGTTATACACCGAGTTATCCACATTATCCACGAAAAACGGTGTGGAAAGCATGTGTTTAAATCTTGCGAAATCAGAACGCGTGTTTTGGTCATAACAGAGAAAACCGTTATTTCGCCAAAAGATTTTATAAAGCACTTGACTTTTTAAGTGTCAATCTCTGTTGGTTTTTGACTTGAATTGTGTGAATTTTTCGTACAATTTAATATTACATTTTTCGTGTTCTTTTGCTGTTTTTACAATGGCTGCAAAAAGAAAATCTCCTGTTCGGAAAACGATTGTTTCGTTCCCAGACAGGAGATTTTGATTGGATTTTTCTTTGTTTTACTCTGCCAGCTTTCCAAGCCGCTTTGCTTCTGCCCTCAGCTCTTCGATCCGGCGGTTGCACATGCCCACCGGGACGCCGGTGTCGATGACACGTTCACAGCTCTTCATCAGCTCGCAGGCGCGGGCAAATGCCTCGTCGCTGATCTCCTGGAACGGTGCTTCGGTTACCGTCTCCATCGCCAGAATGCGGGCGAGCTGGTAATCGATATCGTTCGTATACAGGACGCCTGCCGCAAACGGGACATTTTCCTTCTGCAGTTTCCGGAACACCGGGATTCCCGTTCCGCCGCCTGCGAGGACAAAGACGCGCGGTGTTCCCTCCGGCCGCGGCAGCTCGATGCTTCCGAAGCACGGGTCAAACGAACCATTGTCAATCTCGTACAGTTCGCGGATGATATCCTCGCGGAAAATTGTCTCCGGTGCGCCGAAATGGGAAATAGCATCGCCCTTGACGCAGATGATCTTATCTGAAATTTTCTGTGCCAGATCGATCTCATGCAGCGACATGATGACGGTGATGCCCTTCTCCTTTGCCATGCGGCGCAGAATCGCGAGCAGTTCCAGCTTGTGGCGGATATCGAGGAAAGAAGTCGGCTCGTCGAGGATGATGACCTCCGGCTCCTGACAAATCGCACGCGCAAGAAGCACTCTCTGGCGCTGGCCGTCGCTGATGGCGTTGAAATCGCGGCCGCCGAGCTCTTCGGCATGAACGGCGCGCATCGCCTTCTCGACCTTCTCCTCATCCTCGCGGGTCAGCATGCCGAGCCGTCCGGTGTACGGATAGCGGCCCGTTGCCACGATATCGTGGCAGGTCATCAGCTCCGGCTTCATGCGCTCCGTCAGCACAACGGCCATCTTCGTGGACAACTCGCGGAACGAAAGCTCATGCAGGTTTTTCCCGTCAAACTCCACATTTCCGCCGACCAGCTTTAACTGGCGGGTGATGCTTTTCAGAATCGTTGATTTACCGGAACCGTTCGGTCCGATCAGCGTAACGATCTCGCCTTTTTCGATGCCGATGCAGATATCTTTGATCAGCGGCTTCTTATCATAGCCGACCGTCAGGTGGTCCAGATGAAAATAATATTCACTCATATTCTCTTACCCCCTTTTCCGGCGCAGCATCATGAAAATGACGACCGGCGCACCAAAGATCGATGTGACCGTACTGATGGACAGCTCCAGCGGTGCAAACGCCATACGCGCGATCAGGTCGCACATCATACAGAAGACGGCTCCGCCGAGGAACGTTCCCGGGATTACGACGAGCGGACGCGATGTGCCGAGGCTCTGTTTGACGAGGAACGGGACGGCAATGCCGACAAACGAAATCGGACCGGCAAATGCGGTGACGCATGCGGAGAGAATACTCGAAAGCAGAATCAGCGCGATGCGGAATACTTTGATGTTGACCCCCATGCTCTGCGCATACGCCTCACCGAGCTGGTATGCACCGATCGGTTTTGCCATCAGGAACGTAATGACAAAGGTGATGCCGATCACAGCCGCAGAGATCGCTACGTTGCTCCAGCTCATGCCGGAGAAGCTTCCCTGTGACCAGCGTGGAGGTTGACGATATCGGAATCCTCCGCAAGGTGACAACAAAATCCGTGACCGCCGAGCAGATGTAACCGATCATAATACCGCCGACGAGAAGTCCTGCCATATTTTTGATCCGCCGGGACATCAGCAGAATGAAGCCGACGGAGAGAGGGATCCTAAGAATGCTGCAACAATCATCGTG
>ENA-OQCS01000240-OQCS01000240.1-human-gut-metagenome-genome-assembly--contig:-NODE-240-length-29495-cov-4.677506_pt1 | contig 29495 bp, 33 predicted proteins | sample MGYA00242757_ERZ504575 | MGnify/ENA primary metagenome ERZ504575 (study PRJEB26092, sample SAMD00036297) | human gut metagenome | host: Homo sapiens | study: EMG produced TPA metagenomics assembly of... | reverse complement strand
ACGATTACAGACTGTGTTGCTGTATAAACCGCTTCAGAAATAGATGGCCATTCAGCGTGCGGTCCACGAGCCTGCGCATAATTCATTTCATCTGTAAATACCTTAAATCCATCCTGCTCAAATGTGTATTCAGCTGTCGCATCCTGTCTTGTAGGAATCTTTCCGCCTACAGCTGCCCATTTTGCTTCGTTTTCCTGTGAGCAGAGCCACTCAAGGAATTTAGCACATGCTTCTTTGTTTTCTGATCCTTTGCAGACACCAAAGTTCTCACCACCGATTGTAGATGTAGAGGTTCCTTCGTCGCCTGTTGGAAGAAGTGTAAAGTCATATTCAAATGCTCCGTTGATTGCATCTGTCTGTGCCAGATGCCATGTTCCACATTCTGCAAATGCAGCTTTCCTGCGCAGAACTGATTCCATGCATCGCCTGTGTCCAGTTTACACACTCTTTACTCATGTATCCGTTTGCTACAAAATCTCCAAGTGTCTGTAATCCATTTACAGCAGAATCAGCAGTAATATTATCAACATTAACGCCAGTTCCATTCTGTACAGATCTCAGCCATGGAAGGATCTGGAATGTTCCTTCTTCTGTAGATACTGCACACATTGCGAATCCGTATACATCATTGGATGCATCTGTTGTTGCTGCAACCATTTCCTTGAACTCATCAAGACTCTGCGGCATATGATCATATCCGGCTGCTTTCAGAAGATCCATATTGCAAGCAAGTGCAAGACAGTTACTATTCTGTGGAAGTCCGTAAACTTTTCCATCAGGGTCTTTACAGGAGCTTAATGGTCCATCATAGAACTGATCCAGTTCTCCCCATGATTCCAGCTCATCAGTGATATCTTCGAATACTCCGAGAGATATGTAGGATTCCATATCCGGTGAATCTACCTGTCCGATATCAGGAAGTTCTCCTGAAAGTGCTCCAACTGTGTACTGGTTCATTAACTCTGTTCTGGATACGAATGTTGCATTGATGTGAATGTCATCCTGTAAAGAATTATATTCTTCAACCATGTCTGCGAGCATTTCCTGCTCTGGCTTCTGATCAAAATAATGCCACATTGTAACTTCCTGCGGAGCTGCCTGTACAGTTGATGCCGCCATCAGCGAAGCCGCCAATAATATTGCTGTAAATAATGTTTTTTCATGTTTTTTCCTCCCTTTTTCCTTCTTAGTTGAATTTTGTTTTGGTTAGTTGCACAATTTTAAGTCGTCTCTCTGTTGTTTTGTTGTATATATTTTACCATTCAAATTTCCACCGCATAACCCAAGATTTTATTGGAAAAAGGAATTTTGTAACGGATAATATTTTAAGATTAAGGAAATATTTTAAGATTTCAGGATATTTTCCATATATTTCTTATATTTTTACTCTTTTATTTCTGACAGATATTCAGATGGACTCTTTCCTGTCACCTCGCGAAAGACTTTTTTGAAGTATTTAGAATCGGAAAATCCTACCTGATAAGGAACATCCCTCTGATCACATATTTCTTCCCTCAACATATACTGTGCCTGTTCAATTCTATACTCCCTTAGAAAAGTGCTGAAATTTTCTCCGATATTTTTTCCAAAAAGATAACTGAAATATTCCTGGCTCAGCCCAAGATCTTCTGCCAATTTCTTCTGGCTTATTTTTCCGGCATATCCACTCTGTATGATATCCAGAGCTTGCAGAATCATAGGGTGGGCATCCGGATATTTATCTCTCAAATTTCTGGATTTTCTGCGGGAATAGCTATTTTTTCCACTGATCTTATTCTCAATTTTCTTCAGTACTGCTTCTGCCTCATCTCTTGTAAGAGGTTTCAGAAGATACTCTATTACACCAAGAGAAATTGACTGCTTGGCAAAATCAAAATCTGCATATGCACTTACAATCACAAATTCTGCCTTAATTCCCTGAGCTCTGGCAGCTTCTATTACTGAAAGCCCGTCCATAAACGGCATCTTGATATCAATAAAAACCACATCCGGCTTCTGTTCCAGAATCATTTCCAGCGCTGCTTTTCCATTAGATGCCTGTGCCACAATCTCATACTCATCCCTCAGGCTCTGCAAAACCCTTACTAATCCCTGTCTGGTTCTCTGCTCATCTTCTGCAATTAAAATTCTCAATGTATAAAGACCTCCTCTGTTACTTTTTTTTGCTACATTTATTTACTCTATATCTTTCTCCGGATTCTCTGGTATTGGAAGCCAGAAAGTAAATTTTGTCCCCTTTTCAGGTTCTGATTCCAAAACTACAGAAAGTTCTTCTCCATAATACATTCGCAGTCTTGTCACTACATTCTGAATCCCGATTCCTGTTCCTGCCAAATCCAAAGTATGCTTTTCCATAAGAATCTGCTGCATCAGTTTCTCTGTATCTTCATTCATTCCACATCCATTATCTTCAATGCAAAGACGGAATCTGGATCCATCAATGTGACCCGTAATACGGATCATTCCCCCGCTTTCTCTTCCTTCAAAACCATGAAGGATAGAATTCTCCACAAATGGCTGAATAAACAGTTTACAGCATGGCCATTCGCCGTATTCTTCCTGAAATTCAATCTCGTAGTCAAACACATCCATAAGCCTGAACTTCTGCAGATATAGATACTGCTCTACCCATCTCAGTTCCTGCCCCAGACTTACTGACACAAGCTTCCTTGAGAATGTATATGAAAGCATATTGGAAAGCTTTTTCAGAAGATCTGCTACCTCATAATCTTCATTATCTATCGCATTATAATTGATCGCAGTCAGTGTATTGCAGAGAAAATGTGCATTGATCTGTGATTCCAGAGCTTCTTTCTCTGCCTTATTTTTCTGACGGATAGAAAGATTCTTTTCACGATAATATCTACGTATTTCCTTGTACTGTCGTTCCAGAGTTTCCGCCATTTCGTTATAATAACCAGCCAACTGCCATATCTCATTGGTTCCCTTTACTTCTATCTTCGGAAGATTCTTGGAAAGTTTAATATTTCGCATAGAATCCCGTATAATATCAATTGGTTTTAATACTCTTCGTATTGTAAACTGCCATAAAAATCCACAGATACACAACAAAAACAGATATACATAAATGCTTCTGGTATACATCTGGTTAACCTGTGCACGCATTTTTCCAAGATCCGTGGTAATATATGCTGTCCATCCAAAATATTTTAATGATCTGCTGATATTCTCGGTACTGTCCAGCGTTTTTCTGTAACTTTCCACTGTCATTCCATCGTACTCTTCATTTGGATGGTAAATGATTCTGTTATTTTCATCTGCAATATATCCAATCGAAAGAGGTTTATCAGCTACTCTGTCAAAAGCACTTTTTTCCAGAATATCTCCCATATCGAAAGATACGACCGCTACATTTTTCACATGAGAATAACTGTAAGTTTTCCAATCAGCGGAACTGCAATATGTACCATTCTTATCTGCGGCCACTGACTGTGAACAGCAGGATCTGTCTCTACATAGTACCTGACATTTGCTTTCTCTTTCTGAAGTGCCATGGTCTTTTCATATATTTCCTGAAGTTTATCCAGATTGCCATCTTCCCATACTCCTTTTGAAGATGTCTGGTACCAATAAACCCCATACTCCTGCCACAGACCTTCATCTGATACAATCGCAATAGATACAACACTTCCAATCTGATGAGCAATATCATCCATTCTGCTGCCCAATGTCAGTTTTTCTTTTGCCAGAAGTATTCCGTCTGCTTCCGTGTTTTCTACCAGAACTCTTAATGTCTCATTAACTCCTACATTGCATGCAGCACTGATGATATCCTTCAGATTTGCATCAATATTAATCGTCGATGTTTCAATCATGGATTCTTCCATTGATCTGGTATTCCTGAGCAGATAATTAAAATATTGATTTTTTACGTAAATCTGAAGGACCAGACCTGCCAGAATCAGAAGTAATACTACTGTTACTGTAACCTGCGCACTCATATGTGAGCAAAAATAATTTCTGATTCTTCCCGGCATTTTTTGATTTTCTCTTTCATTTTTCTTTACCTGCCTCGTTTTTTATAATTCTACGACTATTTTACATCATTCTACAACATCTTATAAAGATATATCATATAAAATTTTGTGATTATTTATTGATTGATATCTATAGATGGCAAAGGACAAAAAAAGCCAGTAACTAAGCTTATCTGCTATTAATAAACTTAATTACTGGTTTTCATCTTTTTATTATGTTCAAACAGTCACCTACAATTGAATCAGATAACTTATTTGATTCGGTAATTATTTCTCCACTGCCTTAAATGTAAATCTGATTGGCTGGTAATCACCTGTTGTCAGTGGTAATGGCAGTCCTGCTTTCATCAGTGCTGCGCCTGTGTATACTTTTCCGGTTGCAATGTCTTCGTAATGCAGATCTGCATCCAGTCCCTGAGGATAGAAAAGATAGATATACGGATTAGCTTCGCTGTGGAGTCTTACGCCACATACAACTGTCTCTTTTTTGTCCTTGGATACGAACTGCCAGAGTACATGGTTGTTGTTTTCAAATGGATTTATCAGACGATAGTAATCTCCGGACTGTACCAGATGCTCGATTTCTTTGTATTTCAGAATCTGCTCTCTGGCTGTCTTTTTGTCTTCTTCGGACATCTTCATCAGATCCAGTTCATAGCCAAATGTACCGGATGATGCAACCGTTCCTCTTGTCTCGAATGGTGTGATCCTGCCGGACTGGTGGTTCGGGCATACGCTGACATGAGCCCCCATTGCACTTACCGGATATCCGAAAGAAGTACCGTACTGGATTTTCAGTCTGTCAATAGCATCAGTGTTATCGCTGCACCAGATCTGCGGAGAATAATAGAGCATTCCTGCATCAAATCTTCCGCCGCCACCTGAGCAGGATTCAAACAGGAGATTTGGATATCTCTGCACAAGGCTTTCCATCATTTCATATACTGCAAGTACATATCTGTGATAAACCTCTCCCTGGCGTTCTTTTGGAAGTGCTGCGGAGAATACGTTGTCTACACTGCGGTTCATATCCCATTTTACATAATCAGCCTTGCATGCATCCAGAACTTTGAAAATCTGGTTCATGATATGGTCACGGACTTCTTTTCTGGTAATGTCCAGATTGAGCTGATGTCTGCTCCGATTCATAGCACGTCCCGGAATCTTCAATGCCCAGTCCGGATATTCTCTGTAGAGATCACTGTCCTCGGAAATCATCTCCGGCTCTACCCAGAGACCGAATTTCAGTCCAAGTCCGTGGATTCTCTCTGCAAGTGCAGGAAGTCCACCTTTGATCTTCTCTTCATTTACTTCCCAGTCACCAAGTGCGCACCAGTCATTATCTCTTTTGCCAAACCATCCATCGTCCAGAACAAACATATCCAAGCCGATGTTCCTGGCTTCTTCTGCAATATGATACAGTTTGTCTGCATCAAAATCAAAATAGGTAGCTTCCCAGTTGTTTACGAGGATTGGTCTTGGCTGTTCTACGTATTTGCTGCGGATCAGGTTGTTTCTGTATGCATCATGATAAATGCGAGAAAGTTTTCCAAATCCTTCTGCGGAATATGACATAATCACTTCCGGAGTTTCAAATGTGTCACCTTTTTCCAGTGTCCATGCGAAATGATATGGATGGATTCCCATTACCACACGGGTATGTCCTACCTGATCTACCTCTGTCTCAAATGTAAAGTTTCCACTGTAAGCCAGTGCATATCCATAGCAGTTTCCATATGTTTCTTCTGTGTTTCTGTCGCAGAGGATTACAAATGGGTTATGATGATGACTGGAAGTGCCGCGAATACTTCCTACAGACCAGTTTGCATGACCCAGATGTGTTCTTTCCATCTGACGTTCTACGTTATGTCTGCCATAGAAATGAACTGCATCCATTTCTCTATATTCAAAATCCATTTCCATAGACATTGCTTTCTTTACTGTAACAGGTGTCTCACCAGTCTGTTCCAGACGAACTGCTCTGGTGATCACATCCAGATGTGGGAATACACTGTAGAGAAGATGTGCTTTCAGTCCGCTGACACGGTCTGCCAGGACAATCTCCAATGTCTCTGCCTCATCTTCTTTTGCAAACATTGCAGGGAGACCTTTCAGGCTGTATTTTCCTTTTGTGATCTCATAGGATTCAAATTTCAGATTTGCAGTGTCGCTGCCGTCTGCCTGCTCTACTTCCAGACCATTGATACGATAATCTCCGTTTCCGTAAGCTGTATATTCCTGCGGCAGAGTATCCAGGGAAAATGTTTTGTCTTTTCCTGCTTCATACGGATTTCCGGAGAATCCTCTGTCCACACATACAATCCTGTCCGTAATCAGGGAATCCCCTACCGGGCATCCATAATACAGATGAACCAGAGTATCATACTCTCTTACCTGCATCTGATAGGTGCTGTTTTCTGTTCTCAGGTCAAATACTTTTTCTGCCTCATGATACTTAATCCATTCCATACTCTGTACCTCTCATTTCTTTGTTGTTTTTTTTGTTAAAAAGCATACTGATCCGGTTCTGTATCTACATAGTGATGTTCTTCTTCGTCCTCTTTGAAATACGGTTTGAACAGTTTCCACATAAACCAGGAATCTGCATAGCTGTCAGGGAAAATCCCACCATCAGCCAAATCAGCAGATATACCGGAAAAAGTTTTGCATCTACAAGTGTCATGGTCATTGGCAGTATCGTGATCACTGCCACTGCTATCGCATAACCTATATGTTTAACCGCAAAATAAAATGCGTTTGTGATCAAAGTCATTGTTTTGTTTTCAAATGCTGCAACTGTCGGGAATATGTACAGTGCAATGGCAATCAGCGGAATACATACCGTCAGAATCACGTAATTGAAAATCTGTGGCATGGAACCAGGCATAGTTACCAACGATTCTTTCTCCATATAAAGAAATACTGCAACTGCTGCCATCAAGATCCAGATCAGAGTTGACTGTTTGAAGTTCTGCTTAAAGCTTTTAAAAAAATCATGAAATACCCGGATATCTCCATCCTTGTGGAGTTTTAATGTACAATAATACAAAGCAGTGGTGGATGCCCCTGCTGTAATAACAGGAAGAGAGCACACGATCCATAGTAAATTCAATGCAATTAACCGACCTAAAAATCCAAATATCCTGTCATAAAGACTTCCTGGTTTCATTTTTTATTACCCCTTCCTTTTTCTATCTTAATGATTTTGTCCTGACTTTCACCTTTACAGATGATTCAGCAATCAGATATCCAGTTTCAGGCAGCCTTCTGTTATTCTTCTCCTTCCAGTTGTATAACAAAATTCTGCCTGTATAGTTCAGGGGAAATGTCCCGAACCTCCCGGATTCTTCTTTTTATTTTTTTAACTTACAGCTTACCACCGGATGTTGCAATACCTTCAATGAACTGTTTCTGGAAGATCAGATACAGTACGATCATCGGGATACATGCAAGCAGAGATGCTGCCATCAGCTGCGGATAATTGTTGGTGTACTGTCCCTGCATTTTTGCAAGTGCTGCTGACAGAGGCATTACATCCTTGTTACAGATCAAAGGCCACATCAGGTCTTTGTATGCAAATACTGCTGTGAAGATTCCCAGTGCCACCATGGAAGAACGTGTCAGAGGAGCCATGATGAACAGGAAGGTCTGACCGATGTTACATCCGTCAAGACGTGCTGCCTCTTCCAGATCTTTCGGAAGTCCCATATAAGCCTGTTTGAGGAGAAATGTACCAAATGCAGTAACAATACCGGGAAATACCAGGGCAAAAATGGTATTGAGCATTCCCATTTTACTTACCATTAAGTACTGTGGGATAATGAAGATCTGTCCAGGCACCATCATCTGGAAAAGTACCAGAGAGAACATCAGGTTTTTCCCCCTGAAGTTCAGACGTCCAAATGCATAGCCTGCCAGGGTTGCTGTCAGAACCGCACATACAACACGACCCAGGATCAGAAGTAAGGTATTGATATACAGATGTAAGAAATCCATATTTGCGCTTACTTCTCTAAAACTGTCCCATCTCCATGTAGACGGGAGGATTACGAACGGGTTGACAGAGGTTGCCTCTGTCATAGTTTTGAAAGCTGTCAGAATCATCCATAAGAAAGGAACCAGCATGGTAATAGATACCAGTATCAGGATAACATGGATCAGAACTCTGTTTGCTTTATCTCTTGCTGACATAATTATCCCTCCTTAGTTATAATGAACCCACTTCTTCTGCGCAATATTCTGGAATACTGTCATGATCATAATTACAACCAGAAGAAGTACGACGATTGTTGAACCATAACCTTTGTTATTCTGTACAAAGGAATTCTGGTAGAACAGGTAAACAAGTGACTGTGTTTTGTAAAGTGCAGGACTGTTTCTGTCCATAACCATGAAGATCAGGTCGAATACCTGCATGGCACCGATGACACGGGTAACCATTACAAAGAAGATGGTCGGTGAAAGCAGCGGGATTGTAATATGGAAGAACTGTTTCACACCAGTTGCTCCGTCAATGCTTGCTGCTTCATAATAATCTCTTGGGATTTCCTGCAGACCGGACAGGAAAAGAACCATATTGTAGCCGATGATAGACCATACACCGATCACTGCGATCGCATAAACTGCGATCTTCGGATCAGAGACCCAGTTGATCTTTGTGTGAAAAATGTGATTGAGAAGACCGAATTCTGAGTTAAACAGCCATCTCCATACCATGGCGATCGCAGCCGGAGCAGCAACCATAGGCAGGAAGAAAATAGTTCTGTAAACAGCACGGCCTCTCATTTTACGGTTTAATAAAACTGCCAGTACAAGTGCGATAGCATGGAAAACGGAACTTCCACAATGGCATATTTAAATGTATTTAATAATGCCTGCCATACTTCCGCATCGTGGAACAGCTTTACATAGTTGTCAAAACCAATGAAGATATTTCCCTTACCGAAATCTCCGGTCTTGAAAAAGCTCTCATAAATGGTCTTAAAAATCGGATAGATATTTAAGATGATCAGACCAAGCATTGTAGGAAGAATGAACGCCCATCCCCAGATGAATTCATTCCGCGCCTGACTGGTACCTTTTTTTGGATTTGCCACGGCTCTCACTCCTTCTTATCATAGAATTTTGTTGCTGATTTGAATGGAAAACTGCCGCATATGAGCATACCCTTTGTGACTCCTGTGGTTATCACATGATCGGAATCTTTTCTGCGGCAGCTTTTCCGTTTCTTATTTTTTATGAATGGTTTTGTTAAACATTTAATTAATAGGACTCTTCTGCGATGGCATCGTTCATAATAGTAACGATATTCTTGCATGCATCATCCATGCTTTCCTCATCATTCCATGGTTTCTTCAGTTCTTCGCACATTGGGTTCCACCATGCAAGTGTTGCATTTGTGTGTGGTCTGAATACGATATTGTCCATTGCATCCATGTATGGCTGTAAGTTGAAGCAGTCAACACTGTTAACCCATCCATCGGACATTCCTTCGTAAGCTGCCATTGTTACACCAAGGTCAGCCTGTTTCTGCTGCATATCTTTTGTACCGAACCACTCAATAAGCTGGAAAGCTTCGTCCGGCATATCTGTGTTTGCAGATGCTGCCCATCCAAGACCATTGTAAAGAGATACGCTCTCTCCTGTTTCAGCATCTTTCGGAAGTCTTGCCACATCACAGTGCTCTTTGATGTAATCGTTGTCTTTGAAAGCAGATACCATCCAGGATCCCTGAGAAATCATAGCTACCTTGCCAGATCCGAAGAGTACGTCTGTACCTGTTTCGGACATTGTAGATGCAGGAGGCATTACATTTTTAACGCATTTGTCAACGAATTCCATTGCTTTGATAGTGTTTGGATCATCAAACCGGATTTGTTGTCATCTGTCAGTACACGTCCGCCCATGGAGTAAACAATATTCATCCATGTATCCTGCTCGTTAGACGGGTTTGCTGCAAAACCGTACTGGCTTCCGTCTTCTTTTGTAAGTTTTTCTGCAATGTCATAGAATTCATCCATGTCCAGCTTCCGTCCGGATAATCGATTCCTGCTTCATCAAACATATCTTTGTTGTACCACATAGCAATTGTATCGATGTCCTTCGGTACTGCGTATGTTTTCCGTCCCACTGATACATTTCTTTGATATCTTTCGGGAATTTGTCCATTTCCAGTTTGTCGCTGTCTGCAATCTTGTCTGTCAGATCAAGTAATATATCATTGGACATATATCTTACAGCTTCATTGGAATGCATCCAGAATACGTCCGGCATGTCTCCGCCTGATGCACCTGCTTCAAGAAGTGTCCAGTAGCTGCTCCACTCTACTACCTGAAGTTCAGTTTTGATTCCGGTCTCTTTTGTAAACTCATCCATAATTTCCTGAAGTCCGGCTTTCTGTCCGTTATCCCAGATTGCAACTGTCAGAGTTTTGTCTTTCGCTGTGCGCCTACTGGTGCAAGTGCAGTAACTGTCATAGCACCGATCACTGTTGCGACTGTGAGTTTTTTCATGTTTTTTCTCATATACATCCTCCTTTATTCGTCGTTTCGACGTGTTCCTTGTGATTCTTATTATACGTTTTTGTCTATTTTTTTAAATGGACTAATGAAATGAATTTATGTCATAATCGTTATGGAAAAACCGCTGAATTTATGGTAAAATGTCAACAGCGACTTGAATTTATGCGTATTTGCAGGATATCAGTCCTTATGTCTTATATCAACAATATCTGCAATCAAAGAAAATAGAAAAAGGAATTACCCAAATGCCAAATGTAAAATATACGGACAGCGCTACTTTCCGCTGTCTTGAAAACCTGAAAGAGGGCTCCCTTGATATCAGTCTGATCCATACGGGCAAAGAACACTGCCCGCCCGGACATATCTGTTCCATGCCAAGAGATGAGTTCATCATCATTTTGTGCTGGACGGTACCGGATTCTATTCTGCCGGAGGTCAGACCTGGAGCCTTACTCCCGGACAGATGTTTGTAATTTATCCAAATGAACCAGTCACATACGGTGCTGATGAAACCAATCCCTGGACTTATGCCTGGATTGGTTTTCGCGGAATCCGAGCTCACTCAATGGTAAAAGAATGTGGATTTTCCAAAAATCAATTAGTACTTCCTGCACCGGATCAGAAAACAATCCTGAAACACATCGATTATATGCTGAATCATAAGCAGCTTTCCAAAGCCAATGATCTAAGGCGCCAGGCTTATCTGATCCTGTTGTTAGCCGAGCTTGCCGACTTTCATGAAAAACAGTCTGCACAGAACAAAAGAAATGCCAAATATGCCTACAGCACCAGTGTCTACGTGGAGCTTGCCATTGAATATATTAAAGACATGTATCAAAAGGGAATCGGGATTTCTGATATTGCAGATAATATCGGAATCAGCCGTGCCTATCTGAACAGTTCCTTTCAGAAAGAGCTTGGAATGTCCGCACAGACCTTCCTCATTGATTATAAGATGCATAAAGCAGCCAGTCTTCTGGTCAGTACTAGCCTGTCTGTTAAAGAGATTGCTAATAATGTGGGCTATGAAGACCAGCTTGTTTTTTCCAAGGCTTTTAAGAAGAAGTTTGGAATGAGTCCGAAGAATTATAAGACCCATAAAGAAATGATGGATAAATTTAAACGAAAAGCAGGTAGACGATCCCGTGTGATCGTTCTGCCTGCTTTTTGTTGATTTTTTATTTCTGTCTATTGCTTTTCGCAACCTCCATAAGGAGCTTACCTGATTCGGTTATTATTTTGCAGTTAAAACATAAATTCTGGACTCATAGTCTGTGCATGGTTCGTCTTCACTTGTAGGTTCACCTGCTGTACAGTCTGTGGTGAACAGTCCCAGATTCATCAGCTCATCCCCGTAGTTTTCTGTTTCATTATACTCATTTCTGTAGATAAGATCCGGATCCAGTCCCTGAAGCCGCACTCTGGTAAAATCTGCGTTTACTACATTTCTTTCCCTGTACCAGAATACCAGCGCTGTCTTTTTGTCCTCGCTGACTGTCATCCACACAGTTTCATTGCCCTCAAAAGGACTCTTCAGTCTGTAAAAAGTTCCAAACTGGATCAATTCTCTGTATTCTTTCATAAAGGTAATCTGCTGTTTTACTTCACTGATTTCCTCATCAGACAGTTTATTCAAATCCAGCTCATATCCGAAAGTTCCAAAATAAGCTACATTTGCTCTTGTATGTAACGGAGTTTGCGGTTTAACTGATGGTTAGGCACTACAGATACATGGCTTCCCATGGAACTTACGGGATAACACATACTTGTGCCGTACTGGATTTTCACACGTTCTGCCGCATCTGTATCATCACTGGTCCATCCCTGTGGCGCATAATAAAGGATTCCCGGATCAAAACGTCCGCCACCGCTTGCGCAAGACTCAAAGAGAATCTGCGGAAATGCAGTATTTAACCGCTCATACAGATCATAAACTCCGAGAATATATCTGTGGAACACTTCTCCCTGACGGTCTGCAGGAAGTGCAGCTGAATAACATTCCGTAATACTTCTGTTCATATCCCATTTGATGTAGGAAACCTTTGCTTCTAAGAGGATTTTGTACATCATCTCATAAATACAGTCCACCACTTCTTTTCTGGAGAAGTCCAGCACATACTGATTTCTGCCATGACAGGAATGCCTCTGGGGTGTCTGCAGGATCCAGTCCGGATGTGCACGGTAAAGGTCGGAATCCTTATTCACCATCTCCGGCTCAAACCACAGACCAAATTTCATACCCATCTCTTCAATCCTGTCTGCAATTCCCTTGATTCCCTGCGGAAGACGCTCTCTGTTTGCCACCCAGTCACCAAGTCCTGCATAATCGTTGCTTCGTGCACCGAACCATCCGTCATCCAGCACAAATAATTCAACACCGCATTCCTTTGCCTTTGCAGCAATTTCCACCAGACGGTCCTCTGTAAAATCAAAATAAGTAGCTTCCCAGTTATTGTTAAGGATTGGCCTGGGACGGTCTCTCCAGTAACCTCTTGCCAGTCTCTTCTGATATAATTTATGGAAAGTCTGGCTCATTCCATTCAGACCCTTATCAGAAAATACTACTACTGCTTCCGGAGTCTGAAAGCTCTCACCACAGTCCAGCTTCCAGTCAAAATTCTGCGGATTGATTCCCACAGTGATGCGGGTTGTATCATGAGTATCCACCTCTGCCTGCATTCTGTGATTTCCGCTGTAGATCAGGCTGAATCCCATCACTTCTCCTGCATTTTCTGTTGCTGACGGACGTCGGAGCACAATAAAGGGATTATGTTCATGGGAAGAATTTCCTCTGATGCTTCCTACAGACTGGATTCCCTGCTCTAATCTGCGCTCTTTCACATGACGTTCTCTGGACCATGCACCTGAAAACTGCATCCACACATAATCCTTGTCCGGCAGATCAAGGCTGAGGCTCATTGCATTTAACAGATGTACTGATGATGTACCCTCGTTTGTAAATCTGGCACTTCTGGTGATGATTCCCCTCTGTGTAAAAATAGTATAAAGCAATTCCAATACAATTCCTGTTACTTCATCTTTCAATTTTACACATAAGGTCTGGGCTTCTTCGTCTTTCTCAGTATATGTAGCCGGAAGCCCTGAAGTTTTGGTTTTCCAGCTGCAATTGTATAACTTACATAAGTAAAATCAGAAATCCTGCTGCCGTTTTCCTGAAGGATCTCCACTGCCGGATAACGATAATCAGAGCTTCCATACACCGGATATTCCAGTTTCAGATGCTCCAGCGAAAATTTGCGGTTTCCCTCATAAACACAGGCTGTCATTGGTCGCTGCTTCATCTCAAGAAGATATGAAAAATCTTCTCTGTCATGGATTCTTTTCCCAAAATAGAGATTTCCAAGATGTCCATTTGGAAGTACGGTCATAATATAACTGATGTTATTGTTGTATAAATGGAATGTCTTTGAACTTTCGTGAAAAATAATACTCATAGCTGTCCCCTTTCTATAATAAATTCAATATAAATTATTATAGAGATAGTTATCCTGAGGCGTTATGGCATTATGTTTGTCTGAACCTTCAAAATGTTAACTGTTGATCAGTTGTTCCAGCCCATCCTCTGACACTTCCAGGTTTCTTCGGTTTTTACTTCTGTCCTGCCTGCGAAACTGAGTTGGTGTCAGTCCTGCTTCATGTTTGAATGCCCTGGCAAATCGTTCTGCATTTCCATAGCCACAGGATTTTCCAATTGATTCTACAGACAGTTCCGTAAGAACCAGCAATTCTCTTGCCCTTGTAATACGGTATTTCTGCAGAAAGTCCTTTGGTGAGATGTGAAGTTCATTCATGAAGATTGTGTACAGATAACTGCGGTTAACATTTAAATGCTCTGCCAGTTCCTGTACTCCGATTCCACAGGCATATTCATTTTTTATAAATGCCATAGCTTCTTTGATATATGCTCCATACTTGCTTTCGCTTCTATATTTCTTTTCTTTTGAATTACCCAGATAAGTATCAATCACCACATCTTTTGTAAGAACTGAAAAGAAATCATATAATCGTCCCTGCAGATAATACAGATTTGAGGTGGTACTTTCTGTATGTTTCAGAATATCCAGCACAATTTTCTTTAACTCTTCTCCACTTTCCGAACGGAAGATCAACTGCTCGCTGTTTAATCCGATATCCCGAATATATTTTCCTGCATTGGTGCCGCCTACTCCAATCCAAAGATAACTCCAGGGATCATCTTTATCTGCCTGATAGAAAGTCTGTGTGCCCGGCTCGATCAGAAACCCCTGTCCGGCAGTGAGATAATGTTTTTGTCCGGACACCTGATACATTCCTTTTCCTTTCACTACAAAATGAATCAGATAATGTGGACGGGATGCCGGGCCATAGCAATGCAGCGGCCCGCATTGTGCGTAGCCGCTGTAGCTTAGATAAAATTCTCTGAATTTTGGTTCTTGTAATTGTAAGACATATGAATCTTCCATAATATATAGTCTGCTCTCCTGTTTTATAAACAACCATTAACTTCCGGATATATCATAAGGCCAGCAAACACTCATCTATCTTCTTTAATTCCTCTTCACTGAAGGATACACTGTCCAGCACTTTCAAATTCTCAAGAATCTGCTGTGGACGGGATGCCCCGATAAGCACACTGGTTACGATTCCGTCACGGAGAATCCATTTCAGTGCCATCTGCGCAAGACTTTCCCCTCTTTCTGCTGCAATTGCATTCAGACTGCGGATACTGTTAAGACGTTCCTCGCTGAACTGATCTGCATGAAGGAACCGTCCATCTGTGTTGACACGGCTGTCCTTTGGAATTCCATTCAGGTATCTGTCTGTGAGCATTCCCTGCGCCAGAGGGCTGAAGGAAATAATTCCCTTTTTCTTTTCTGCAGCTGCCTGTTTCAGACCATTTTTCTCAATCGTTCTGTTAAAAATATTATATGAATTCTGATTAATGATAAACGGACAGTGCAGTTCCTCCAGAATATCTGCGGCGCGTTTCATTGTCTCACCATCATAGTTGGAAATTCCAACATACAATGCCTTTCCGCTTCTGACAATCTGTGCCAGAGCCTCCATGGTCTCCTCAAGGGGAGTCTCCGGATCCATTCTGTGATGATAGAAGATATCTACATAATCCAGACCAAGACGTTTCAGGCTCTGGTCAAGACTGGCGATCAGATACTTGCGGCTTCCCCAGTTTCCATAAGGTCCCGGCCACATATCATAGCCTGCCTTTGTGCTGACGATCAGCTCATCTCTGTATGCAGAAAATTCCTCTCTCAGGATTTTCCCAAAGTTTTCCTCCGCACTTCCAGGCTGTGGGCCATAGTTGTTTGCAAGGTCAAAATGTGTAATTCCATTATCAAATGCTGTGAAGCACATCTGCTTCATATTCTCATAAACACCGGTATCCCCGAAATTATGCCATAAACCCAGAGATAACTCCGGCAGCATCAGCCACTGGCACCACAGCGGTGGTATTTCATAGTTTCATAACGTTTTTCATTTGCCTGATACATAAAATAATTCCTCCCTTTTCGTACAGTTTTCAAATCTTCACTTTTATTAAATCCTACTCTAATCTGCAACTTTGCAAATCACATTTTACACCTTCTCAGACTGTATCAGCATCCTCATCTTCTCATCCCCATCCTCAATCTCAGGCTTACCACATCTAAGACTATCTGGATGCTCCGACACACAGCAATTCTTATACCAGCATTCACCCATAAGAGTCCCTTTAACAGACCACTTTTCATTTTGTGTAAATTCGCCTGCCAATGACTTCATCACTCGTTCTGTAGAATATCTTTTAAAACCTGCTATATACTGCAATGTCTTCTCGTCATCAATCTTTGATAAATTGATTCTATGATTCTCAACTGCTGCCAAGACTTCTTCACGAATTTTGATTTTATCTGTCTTTCCGGTGCCTGTCCATGCTATTAGCTTGTCAAATGCAAGAATCAGATATTCAAAACAAATCATATCCAGAATTACAATTTTTCCTTCCGACTTATCTGTTATTGATTTCAACATACGATACTTGTTACGAATATCCTGATTATCAACCATATAATCAAATGCAACGTAATATTTATCGTCATCTTTAATGTCCAAGTCTATTACCGCATCCAGTAATCCCTGATTGCTTCCTTTACTTTCGACTACAAGCTCATTATCAAAGAAAAACTTGTTAACTAATTTCCAGAAGTGAAGCCCTGCACCAGTATCCTCCGTCCATAAATATCTCATATCACAGCTCCTCTTCCAGCGTTATTCTGTTGTTATCAAACTTCAGCACCTTAAAACTTTTATCAGATACATTGAGTCCGTCACAATTTCGCAGAAAAAGCATATACTGATTTGAGAACTCAAAATTAATGAATCTCCTGATATCATCATTAATCAAGTAATCTGCATTATCTACCACAATGAAACTATCCCGGCACTGTTTTATTGCTTTTAAAAATCATCTGATTTATAGTTAAATAATTTTATAGCCTTGTATTCGTCTGTTAGTCTTATATCTTCCAGCATTTCATAAAGGACTGTTTTACCGGTGCCGCTGTCTCCGCCAACAAGAGTAATTCTATCCTCAAATTCCAAATCGTATGAAAATGGATCTGCTTTAAAAGTAATGTTCTTATAAATCATCTGCTTCTCTCCTTTCATACTCCTTACTCCACCAGGCATTATAGCCTCTCCCGCCGATAACTATATCAGAATTATTAAATCGGATTTTTGCATTGTCCGGGATATCAAAAAGTGTCGGTCTTGACATATAAATCTTTATATTTTCCATAGTAAAAATGATCCTTAACACATTCGGACCACATTCCTCGACACTTACCACCTTATCAGGGTGTTTTACAATATTTATCAGTGTCTTGCAGCCTGATGATAAATTACGTATTGTACCCAATCCATATTTTGTTTCTATATGCTTGTCCGGAGTCAGCTTTGCCTCATCTATTTGCCAGATTAAATCCATTTCTTTTTGTGACATTTCTTCATTACCTGTGTTCAGATTAAAGTACAGGTCGTTTTGAAGTATCCAGTCTTTTGAATTAATCTTATTTGTATATATATCTATCATTTAATGTTACTCCTTTTCATTGTCGATCGCCGACTTTTGAGAATCGTTGGACCACTATAATACCCACGTTTTCGCCCTGCATTATAAATCAAAATTTACTTGTATATCATATCACATTTTCAATGTTATAAATATCATTTTTTGTTGTCTATTTATCTATAATAGTATAATAGCTAAAGTGTTACTGTTCATTTGAAGAGCTCCGATAGGATTAACCAAAATCAATTGTTATCGGAGCCTTCAAACGGAACGCAAGAACAAAATGACCACACTAGAGTATTGATTAACTCCGGTGTGGTCGTTTTTTTATATCATTTTATTTGCATCAACTGTTAATCCAGCTGCTTGCATATTTTTACATAATTGCATTTTCCATGCACCATTTTCATCCATAGGAATATACACAACACCTGAAATATCGCCAGGAGTTTCAACATTTCCCTTTACTAAAGCGCAAACATTACCTCTGCCAAGTTTGCCAATTAAGTATCCGTGCTCAAACACAACATTTTGACGTGCTCTATATTTGTTTTCAGATTCGTTCAGTTCCTTTGCGCGCCCCAGATCACATTCTGTATATAGTACAACAGCAAATGAAACATCTGTGTATTTTTCGATTTTCTCAATTATTGTCATTCCAGCATCTGCTTGTTCGTGAAGTATAATTGCTTCAAAACCAGCTTTTTCCAAAGTTCTAGCCATAGATTCTTTTGCAGATGTATCGTGCCCATGTACAATAAATACTTTATTACTCATTTCTTGGTTCACCTCTATTTCTTTAAATTTATAATCAGATGAAATTGGTTCATCCCAGTATTCATTATCTAAAAGCAAGGCTTCAAGATACCCAACCATATCATCAAAAGATGACGGTCTATTGGCTCTATGAAAATACGTGGAGTCAATACTTTGATGAAGCGGATGGTCTTTAAGATGTCGTTCATTAAAAATACTAATTTCACTCATCCAAGCATTATATTTTGGTCCTGATACATAAGATATTGCAAACCCATCCCCAGCTGGTGATATTCCTCAGCCTTGATTCTTTTACTTCTCTCTAGGAATTGTTCGACTTTTCTTTTGTTCGGATTTTCAGTCTCTTCTTTATTTAGCAAAAGTATCATTCTCAATTTTTGAGATATTGCCTTCAATTCAGGTCTGTAATCAAATGGTTGCCCTACAGCAACGGCTTTTCCATTCGTAGAAAGATTGACCAAGAATTTATCATCAATCGTTGAGTATTTAGCAACAAGCTCAGAATAGAAATCTTCTGAGCCCTCAGTAGTAGAAAAAGCGTCACAAGCATTTATATCTTTCTTAATTTCTTCTAATATTTGTTTTGATAACCTCATGTAAACTAGCTTCCCTCCTTATGCAGCTCCGATCCAACCATATCCCTGAACTGCCATATCCACAAAGTGTTCATGAGCAGAGATACCTTAGAATCAAATGCTGCTTTATCATAACTTTCAGGCAGATCATCATTCAATGATAATTCTACCTCGTATTTAAGCTTGGCACGTGGCTGCTCGTCCTTGTACCAATCTACCACTAGAAGGCTACTACGATTATCCACTAATTTCTTATAAAGGTTTTTAGCAGAAAGTTTTACTTTTCGATCTTCATCCTGTGTTAATTTCTTTCCGACAATCAGCAAATCGTAAATCTCAAGTTCTTCTTCCGTAAGACCTTTGGTATTTGCACGATTATCTTCCTGACGAAGCTCTTCAAGGAGTTTTAAAAGCTGCTCATAATAATCCTCGTTTTCAGTGCCGCCTGCGTTGTAAGAATCAATAATACGCTTGAACCTTTCTGAGAACTTGGTTCTTGTGCAGTTTTTGTTAAGCATCTGTTCCAGTGCTTGCTCGATATATTCCTTCAAATTGTTAATTTCAATCGCCTTGTATTTAGCTACCTTGATTTCTTTTCTCAATTGCTCAACATCAACCTTAGAAAGGTCGATGACTTTTGTGCCTTTACTCATGTACTGTGCAGGTTCCTCGCGCACATAATTAACGAAATCTTGACTTGCGGTAACACTACCATCTAGAATTTGGTTCATTTTCTGTCTTGCACGAGCTACTTTTTCATCATCGATAGTGTGGTAGAAAAGGCCATGCAAATACACAAGTGGTGCAAACTTATCGTTGCTCCAATTCTTCTCAAAGATTTCCGGCTTTGATGCTTCATAGAGATTTGTCAACGTATTAAGGATAACCTTGAATTTTTCTTTGTCGTCATCTTTTGCAACGATAGTATCATAGGCACTTCTTAATGCATCCAGTTTATCGAGAGTATTTGAATCAGCGATTATCTTTTTCAAATCAATATCAAGAGACAACAAGAAAGAATCTGCTTCATCGATTGTGCCATCGATATAGCTTATTAATTGGTCAATATCCTTTGCCGGGAACTCTGTACCATCATCTCCAGTCGCATATTCAGTCAATGCTTTTTTCATGTACTTGAATACATTTACATAATCCACGATGATTCCGGCAGGTTTTCCCGGATATACTCTGTTGGCACGAGCAATCGCCTGCATCAGCGTGTGTCCCTTCATTGGCTTATCAAGATAAAGTGTAGATAAGTTCTTTACATCAAATCCTGTCAGCCACATTGCACAAACGAAAACAAGTTGCAGTGAGTCATCAGGATCTTTGAATCTATCCTCAATATCTCTGCCGTTCGGCGTGATTTCTTTCATCTTTGCACGATGCTCAGATATCTTTAATCCTTGCTTAGCAAACTTGGTTTCTTCATCATTTTCCTCTGAAATAATAACAGCCATTTCAACCTTGTTCATATAAGTAAGAATGCGAGTGAGCTGATCACGCTCTTCTTTGGTAGAAGCCGTGTTTCGCTCTTTCATGATATTTTGCTTTTCTATAGCCCAGTAATGCTGAACCTTGTCATACATTTTGACAGCAGTGTATTTGTCGACAGATACAACCATACCTTTTCCAAGGAATCCTCGTCTTGGGAAGTGGTAGGCAATATCCTGTGCCACTTTATCTAAGCGGTCTTCTCTCTTGATAACTTCAAAGATACGCGATGATGCATTCTCTAAGAGACGAGTTTCATCCTCGTTAAGTTTTTCTTCTTCAATAATGTCCACAACGTCATCGTCAAGGAAATCATTCTCAAGTCCAACTTCCGGAACTCGTCTAGAATAGAATAAAGGCACTGTAGATCCGTCTTCAACAGACTGTTTAAAATTATACTCTGATACATAATCTCCAAACCACTGATTTGTAAGATGTTTTGTACCAAGAAGAGGTGTTCCTGTGAATGCAACAAAGTTAGCATTCGGAAGTGCAGTTCTCATGTTTTCTGCCAAATCCTTATACTGTGTTCTATGTGCTTCATCAACAAGGACAATAATATCGTCACGTGCAGAAAGCACCGGATATTTCTCTGTCTTATCGTATCCGAACTTATAAATCAGCGTGAAGATAAAAGCCTTATACCAGAACGAAAAACTATGGTCACGTGATACCAAGAAGCTGAAAATCGTTTTTAACTTTATTGAGAATATTCAAATACCGAACAATAAAAAACGGCATAGCGATATTTCACGACTATGCCGAATTTTTCAAGCCACAGTTAATCCCTTACGGAACTTACCTTTCCGACAGCCCCTTTTCAAAATAAATAAACTATATTAAATTCCTTTAAAGCTAAAGGAGAATTCCATCTTTCCGTCTGCATTCAGCAGATATTCCGGATGGGTATATGCTCCCCAGCTGTCGTCGCCGCCGATTCCCATCTGCCTTTGGCTACACGTACTACTGTGTAATGAATCTGTGGGAGTTCATATGGATGCATAGCATTTTCCATCTCATGTGGAGTGTATGGGAGTGCAGAGAACATCATTGATTCTCCATCCATTTCAAAGTACATTCCTCTGCCCTTGCGATCTGTGACTTTCGCCCAGCGTACTTCCTCTTTTGCTCCACATTCCTGCGGTACCATGTATCTTGCTATGTTGTCCACAATTTTATTCTGGTAAATGCCCAGTTTTGCACCTTTTTTGCGATCTGCATAGGTCTCAGCTTCGCCCAGTCCATACCACTGAACATTGTCGTAATCTGCATTGAATTTGAAAATCACCCCAAATTCCGGCATATCACCAAGTTCTTTTACAGGATCATAAGTTAAAGTTGTCTTCACTTTTCCATCGCCGAATACTTCGTAGGTGAGCTGACACTCACTGGCTGGTGTGGTTGGCATCAGATAGGTAAAAGTTACTTTTACAGAGTGGTCTGTTTCTTCTGCCTGTGGTAAATTGGATGGGCCATATGCACCTTTTCTATATTCTTTGTGGCTTAAATACATGCTGGCAATTTTCCACTGTGCGTAGCGCATCTGCATAAGATTTCCACAGTCATTATCTGTTGGTGCACGCCAGAAGTTTGGTTTCGGGATTGCTCGATCATCTCTTTGCCCGCATATTTGTAAGAAACCAGACCACCATTGAGAACGGAGAATATTACTTCAAAGTGCTCGCCGCGGACACCAATGTTGTGTGTGCTTCGGATGATCTGTGGCTTCTTTACAAACGCATCTGATACACATACATCTTTTTCCGCTGTAATCGCTGTTTCTGCTGAATCTGATTTTCCATCCGGAACATCCTCTTTCACCTGATATACATACTGTCCAAATGCGATCTCATGGCCTGCAGATGCCCACACTTTTTCCTCTTTCAGATGGAAGGAAACAGTGACTGTATATTCTCCGACTGCTTCAGCCTTTCCAAAAGGCAGTTTATATTCTTTCGTACTCAATGGCTCAACTGCTGTTTCCAGTGCTTCTGTACAAATCACTTTTCCATTCTTTGCAAGTATTACCTTACAGTCAAAAGTATCTGTATTTACAAACAGATTCTTGTTAAGCACTTTTACTGTATCAGCTGTCACCTCTGCTGTAATATTCTGATAATTGAATTTCACTTCCTGCATCTTCGGAGATGGTTCTCTGTCACCGCCATATGCGATTCCGTTACCACTGAAATTGTAGTCTGTAGGACGTTCTCCGAAATCGCCGCCATATGCCTGGAACTCTTTTCCATAGCGGTCTTTCTTATAAATAGACTGGTCAATGTAATCCCAGATAAATCCACCCTGATATTTGGCTCTGTATCTGTCAGGTCAGTATATTTGTGCATGGCACCGCAGGAATTTCCCATGGCATGTGTGTACTCACAGCAGATAAACGGTTTACTGTCATCCTTTGCCAGAAACTCTTTGATTGCTTCTACAGACGGATACATCTGGCTTTCCATATCACTGGTATCATTATAACTGCGGTCATGGAAAAGTCCTCATAATGTACCAGACGGGTAGAGTCATTCTTACGGAAAAGCTGAGACATTTCATAGATATCTTTTCCGCCAAAAGATTCATTTCCACAGGACCAGATCAGGATTGCCGGATGATTCTTGTCTCTCTGATACATGGAGTTGGCACGGTCAAGCATCATATCCAGCCATTCCGGTTTGTTGTGAGGAACAACATGCGTATAATCCTTTGTAAATTCCGCCACATCCCAGGAACCATGGGATTCCAGGTTTGTCTCATCGATCATATAAATACCATATTCATCACAAAGCTGATAGATCAGTGATGTATCCGGATAATGGCAGGTACGGATGGCATTGATATTATTCTGCTTCATAATGCGAAGATCCTTGCGGAGTTCTTCCTCTGATACATGTCTGCCGCTGACAGAACTGAATTCATGACGGTTTACGCCCTTAAACACGATACGCTTTCCGTTCAGAGTCATAATGCCGTTCTTCATCTCGAAACGGCGGAATCCAACCTTCTGAGGAATCACTTCCTGAATATTTCCTGCTTCGTCATAAAGTTCAATTGTAAGATCATAGAGCTGCGGATCTTCTGCACTCCATAATTTTGGATTATTGATTTTCCATACAAAACTGTTCTGTACAGTCTTGCTGCTATTTGTTTTCTGAATATAAAATGGCTCTGCATTTGCTTCTGCATTTCCAGCTTCTGTAAGAGATTTTTTCTCTTCCAGCACACATTCTCCATCTTTCTCAAGTCTGAAAACAATGCTTCCCTTTCCCCATGTCTTTACCTTAATTTCAAGATCTGCTATATCCAGATTCTCTTCCGGGATTGCACGGATCTGGAGATCATATGCATGGGTATCCGGAACTGTATAAAGATACACATCTCTGTAAATTCCGGAGAAACGGAAGAAGTCCTGATCTTCGCACCAACTGCTGGAGGTCCATTTGAATACCTGTGCTGCCAGCTTATTCTGTCCATCTTTAAGATAATCTGTCAGTTCAAATTCAGATGGGGTGAAAGAATCCTCACTGTAGCCAACAAAGGCTCCGTTCAGCCACAGTGCAAGTCCGCTCTCTGCTCCCTGGAAAGAAATAAACAACCTCTTTCCCTTCATATGTTCCGGCACTGTAAAATATTTCGCATAGCTTGCAACCGGATTAAATCTCTCAGGAATCTGACCCGGATAAATTTCCTCATGTCCTTCCCATGGATACTGGACATTAGCATACTGGGGTGCATCATATCCTTCCATCTGGATATGTGCAGGCACATGAATGTCATCCCAGTCATAACAGCAGTAGTCCTCTTTCTCAAATCCCTGAACTGTACTTTTGTAATTACGCGCATAATGAAACTTCCATAAACCGTTCAGACTGTAACGGAAAGAAGTTTCTGTCCCATCCTGCACAGCAGCCTGCATTTCATTCCCATTTCTATAATACACATGATCTGAATGAGCTTCCATTCGGTTATCGCAGAAATACTGTGGATCTTTTACCAGTAAATAATCAAATGCCTTCATACTCTTATGTTCTCCTCATGATTTGTTGTTTTATAACTTTTCTCTCTGCCTGCAATATTACATTTCGCCATGCATTTGTAAAATACTTCCAGCAAAATACTTTATATATGACTTTTTTCATAAAAATATCTTATACGATATTGCCAACAGCAAGTTATCTTTCATAAGCAAAATTATAACATTATACCAATCCGCATAGTTTGCATATTTGACTATATAATATTCATTTTCGACTTTTATAGATTGATCCTTCGCAGCATTTTCTCAGCCTGCACAACACTCTCCCAGAAGAGGAATAATCGGACTTCTCTTTTATCCGAAAACTCCCTATACAAAAAGGCAGGTGATCTTCACCTGCCCCACAATAGCACTGCATTTATTCAGCCTTCCGCTATCTTATTCCCCTTTAGTTTCCTTCTCTGCCATTCTTGAAAAAACCATCTCATATCCGTCATTTCCATAATTCAATGAACGATTCACACGACTGATCGTTGCTGTGGAAGCTCCGGTTTTCTCCGAAATATCAAGATAGGTTCTCTTGTCCATCAGCATCTTGGCAACCTCAAAACGCTGTGATAAGGAAAGAAGTTCATTGATCGTGCATACATCCTCAAAAAAAGTATAGCACTCTTCTTTATCCTTCAGGCATAAAATCGCTTCAAAAAGCTGATCTACAGCCTCTGTTCTGATTTTTTTACTCATTTTCATGCTCCTTTAGAACTCTGTACTTCACTGGACGACATTTGTCTTTAAAATGTCCGTGTTATATTTCTAACAGTGATATTTTACCACGTTAAATTATAGGAAGCAAGCCTTTAACCTAAAAGAAATTACAGATTTTTTTATTTTCTCACAAAAACCTCTTTCGAAGAGTAAGACAGATAAAATCATCCTCTTTGCAACTCGGCCATACACCAAATAACTGCTTCTCAGTTTATCAGAATTTACGATTCACATACTTCCTGATTGCATCCGCAGACCGATTAAGAACCAGTTCTTCTGGAAAATCCAGTTTCTCCAGCAGACTTCTCGCCAGATCAAACTCCCCGATCAGAAGATCAAAATGAGCATCACTGTCCATCACCACCGGAACCTGATATTTCTTACACAAATTCAGCATCACAGTATCATTCTCCACAGCATTCTGCCGGTTACAGTCCGGATCCATAGAATGATTATTCAGTTCCAAAACCTTCCCATATTCCTTCGCACCCTGAACCAGTGCCTCATAATCGATTTCATATCTCCCATCATCGGATGCCCGATAATATTTACATAAGGATTCTTCATCACATTCAGATAGCTTTCTGTATTCTCCAGCTTAGATCCCGGCTTCATGCATGGCATATGCAGACTGGCGATCACCACATCCATCCTCTCCAACGTCCGCTGCGCCAGATCCACAGTCCCTGTGCATCCAGAATATTCACCTCAGACCCCAGAAGCAACTGAATCCCATACATCTCCCTGGGCACAATTTTCAGATTCTCAAAATAATACTTATGACAGGTCCCCGGCATAGCAGGCGCATGCTCCGTAATCCCCAGAACCTCCAGTCCCTTATCTGCGGCCGCTTTCGCCATCTCCCTCAGAGAACAATATGCATGACCACTCACCAAAGTATGTGTATGCAAATCCAACACAGAACTATATCTCATAACAACCCACTCCTCACTTCGTACAATATTCCCCCTCATTATACGACCATCCTTCTACCTCCACAAGCAAATTTTCCGTCCACCCATTTTTATCGTCCATTTTTACTCAATCCAACACCCCAAAAATCGCCAGCAGCCAGCGCAGAAAAATAGTGTGTTTGATGTGCATTTGCAGGTATCTTAGATATTCTTAGGTCAAAAAAATCTGCGTTATGAGCCGGCTGCATCACTGTCTGAGCGGAGTCTGCGACGGAGCGAGTTTGAGAAGCCGGCTCATGCCTTTAGCAGATTTTCTTGGCCTTAGAATATCTTAGATGCCGAAACCGCACATCAAACACACTATTTTTCTGCGCGTCCCCTGTCAAGTCAAACAGATATTCGCAATTAAAGCAGGAGACTTACTTGATTCGGTAAAAAACAGGGCCTGCACCCTGCAAGCCCTGCAAAAAATTTCCATTTAAGAATGAATATACAATTTTTATTTTACGATAAAAGATTTTCTCTTACTAACAACATCAAAGATAACCGCTGCCAGCAGAACCAGACCTTTAACAACCTTCTGCAGGTTCTGGTCAATACCCATGATACTCATACCTAAGTTCAGAACACCCATCAGCAATGCACCAATGATAACCCCCGGAACTGTACCGGTTCCGCCATAAGCAGAAGCACCACCAATGAAACAAGCACCAATCGCATCCATCTCAAAGTTTGTACCAGCCTGAGGATTGGCCGAATTCAGACGGGCCATAGTAACCATACCTGCAATAGCAGCCAGAAGACCCATATTCAGATAAGCCAGGAAATAAACCTTATTTGTATTAATACCGGAAAGCTTTGTAGCCTTCTCATTACCGCCAACTGCATAGAAATAACGTCCTGTAGTTGTCTTGGAGGCAATATATGTATAGATTGCAATAATTACAGCTACCCAGATCAGAGAATTCGGAATACCTTTATACTGAGCCAGACGGAACATAAAAGCAAGAACAACTACACAGATCAGAATCATCTTAACTGCAACGCCACCAAAAGCATCTACACTGTACCCTTTCTTCACACGATCTGCACGATTCTTCAGAACAAGCAACACATATACAATACAGACAATAATACCAACTACAAAACAGATAAGATTAAATCCCTCTTTCCCAAATGGATCCGGAATATAATTGTTAAACAGTGCCAGGTAAGAATCAGGCATTGGTGCCAGTGTCTGTCCCTGTAAAACTACGTTTGAAAGACCACGGAACGCAAGCATACCAGCCAGAGTTACAATAAACGGTGGGATTCTTACATATGCAATCCAGAATCCCTGCCATGCACCGATGGCAATACCTGTAAGCAACATAACCAGCATTGTAAGATATGGGTTCATACTGTTGAGAACCATCATCTTACCGCCAACTGCTGCTACAAAACATACAACAGAACCAACAGAAAGGTCAATATTACCACCAGTCAGAATACAGAACAACATACCTGTTGCAAGGATAAATACATACGCATTCTGGGCTACAAGGTTATTCACATTCTGAGGAAGAAGCATAACCCCCTTTGTATTTACAGCAAACATGATGACTACCAGAACAAGAACAAGCACCATGGTATATTTCTTTAACATCTCTGAAAAACTAATCTTTTTTTCCATCTTTTTTACGCTCCTTTTCCTGATTTTACGATCTTGGACATGATCAGTTCTGATGTGGCCTCTTCTTTGCCGACCTCACCTACGAACTTGCCCTCATTCATGATATAGATTCTGTCTGACATTCCAAGTACTTCCGGAAGTTCAGAAGAAATCATGATAACAGATTTTCCTGCTGCTACCAGATCGTTAATAATACAGTAAATTTCGTATTTCGCACCTACGTCAATACCACGGGTAGGCTCATCAAGGATCAGAATATCCGGTTCTGTAAACATCCATTTTGCAAGAAGGACTTTCTGCTGGTTACCACCACTTAAGTTGCCTACATTCTGCTCGACAGACGGACATTTTGTTTTCAACTTCTTTCTGTAATCCTCTGCCACCGCATATTCTTTATCTGCGTCAATAACCTTTCCATTACTGACTCCCTTCATATTTGCAAGAGAAGTATTCATCTTAATGGATTTGGAAAGTATCAGACCATTTCCTTTTCTGTCCTCTGTAACATAAGCAAGCTTGTTATCGATTGCTTCCTGTACAGTATTCAGCTTCACTTCTTTTCCGTTCATGAATACCTGACCGGAAATCTTAGTTCCATAACTTTTTCCAAAAATACTCATTGCAAGCTCTGTACGTCCTGCACCCATAAGTCCGGAGATACCTACTACTTCTCCCTTATGCACCTTAAATGATACATTATCTACTACTTTTCGCTCTGAGTACAGCGGATGATAGACATTCCAGTTCTTAACCTCCATGGAAACATCCCCGATCTTTACATCCGGACGTTTCGGGAATCGATCTGTCATCTCACGACCTACCATACCCTGAATAATACGCTGCTCGGAAAAGTCATCTTTTTTCTTATCCAAAGTCTCGATAGTAGAACCATCACGGATAACTGTAATCTTATCCGCAACATAAGAAATTTCATTTAATTTATGGGAAATGATAATAGATGTCATTCCCTGTTTTTTGAACTTCAGAAGCAATTCCAGCAGAGCCTGAGAATCATCCTCATTTAAAGATGCTGTCGGCTCGTCCAGGATCAGAAGCTTGGCATTTTTTGCCAGTGCCTTGGCGATTTCTACCAGCTGCTGTTTACCTACACCAATATCCTTGATCAAAGTTCTGGAGGATTCTTCAAGTCCTACTATTTTCAGATATTTATCTGCTTCTCCGTAGGTTTCATTCCAGTTAATAGATAATGAACTTCCTCTTTCATTACCCAGATACATATTTTCACCGATCGTCATATATGGGATCAGCGCCAGTTCCTGGTGAATGATTACAATTCCTTTTTCTTCACTGTCTTTAATTGTATTAAATTTACAGATTTCACCGTTATAAATAATATTACCATCGTATGTTCCATACGGATAAATACCACTTAATACATTCATCAGGGTAGATTTACCGGCTCCATTTTCACCGACCAGAGCGTGGATCTCGCCCTCTTCCACCTGAAGATTAACGTTATCCAGTGCTTTTACACCTGGGAAAGTTTTGGTAATATTTTTCATTTCCAGAAGTATCTTAGCCAATTTTGTTTCCCTCCCTTTTATAAATCATGCCTGCGACGGCAGCCCTATAGCATCCAGGAAATACTGAATTACATTATTTTCTGGGATTGCTATAGATTAACACAGGCGGGTGGTATTCCCGCCTGTATGATCAATTTTATTACTTAATCTGATCTTCTGTATAGTATCCGGAATCGATTCAGCATTTCTT
>ENA-OQCS01000239-OQCS01000239.1-human-gut-metagenome-genome-assembly--contig:-NODE-239-length-29543-cov-3.957540_pt1 | contig 29543 bp, 32 predicted proteins | sample MGYA00242757_ERZ504575 | MGnify/ENA primary metagenome ERZ504575 (study PRJEB26092, sample SAMD00036297) | human gut metagenome | host: Homo sapiens | study: EMG produced TPA metagenomics assembly of... | reverse complement strand
GGAGATCCGAGAGAAGAACTTGTAAGAAGACTGATTGAATATAAGATTTATAAATATGCCTCTTTACAGTTGAAAGAACGAGAGATGACGGCAGAGAAGAGTTTTTTAGATCACCAGATATTCCACCGCAAGTACTTGCATACAGAGAAGAGATCGATCCTGTGCAGATGTTATCAGAGGTAACTTTACAGAGGATTTCTGAAGTTTTTCAGTTTGTGATGAGAAAACGACAGGATAAGTTAGATCCGATCCGAAGCGAATTTGGGAAGATCAAGCAGGAAGAGATTAAATTAGAAGATAAGATCACGGAAGTGTATAATTATATTATACAATATAAAGAAGTGAACTTTTATGACCTTCTAAACGAACAGGAGACAAAAGAAGCAGTGATCGTCACATTTCTGGCGGTTCTTGAATTGATGAAGACAGGAAAGATTTACGTTCAACAGGAAAATATCGAAGATGATATTTTCATACGGGCACTGGAGTAATGAATTTATGAAGAATAAACTTGCAGCGATCGAAGGAATTTTATTTTCGATGGGAACAAGTGTGACAAGGCGGCAGCTGATGGAGGCACTTGAGATAGATAATGAACAGTTTGATGAGTTGATCAAACTGTTACAGACAGAATATGACAAAGAAGAGAGAGGAATCCGGTTATTGGAACTGGATGATGCTTATCAGCTTTGTACCAAAACAGAATATTATGGATCATTGATAAGAATTGTGAATCATCCAAAGAAACCAAGGCTTACGGATGTAATGCTTGAGACTTTATCGATCATTGCTTATAAGCAGCCAGTAACGAAACAAGAGATTGAAGCGATCCGAGGTGTGAAATGCGATCATCCGATCAACAAGCTGTTAGAATACCGGCTGATCAAAGAGGCTGGACGGCTGGATGCGATCGGGCGTCCGATCTTGTTTCGTACGACAGAAGAATTTTTGAGATGTTTTGGAGTAAAATCAACAGATGATCTTCCAGTTGTTGGAGAAGAACAGGTGGAAGATTTTAAAATACAGGCTCAGGAAGAAGTGAAATATACACTAGATGAGACTAGTCTGGAAGAAGAGATGGAGGAGATGTAGTATGGGTAAAATGACAGGAAATGAATTTCTGGTAAAGGCATTACAGGAAGAAGGCGTAGAGAAGATCTTTGGATACCGGGTGCGTGTGTCATTGATATTTTTGATGAAATCTATAAGCAGGATCAAGTAGAACTGATTCTTCCAAGACATGAGCAGGGGTTGATCCATGCGGCAGATGGATATGCAAGAGCTACAGGAAAAGTTGGTGTCTGTCTGGCAACAAGTGGACCAGGTGCCACAAACCTTGTTACAGGAATAGCAACAGCGAATTATGACAGTGTGCCATTGGTGTGTTTTACAGGACAGGTTGCCACAAATCTGATCGGTAATGATACATTTCAGGAGATCGATATTGTCGGAGTTACAAGAAATATCGCGAAATTTGTTATAGTTGTCCGTAAAAGAGAGGATTTGAATCGCCTGATCAAAGAGGCATTTTATATTGCAAGAACAGGAAAACCGGGACCAGTCTTATTAGATCTCCCAAAAGATGTAATGGCAGAATTAGGAAGTGATGAATATCCAGAGGAAGTCAATATCCGTGGATATAAACCAAACACGAAACCACATCATGGACAGATTCTTCGTGCAATGAATATGATCTATGATGCGAAACGTCCATTATTCTTAATTGGTGGAGGTGCGAAGATCGCAGGGGCACAAGAAGAGATGTGCAAATTAATGGAAACATTAAAGGTTCCAGTTGTTACAACGATCATGGGACGAGGGATCGTACCAACAAATCATGAATTATATTATGGAAATATTGGAATGCATGGAAATTATGCAGCAAATCAGGCAGTAAATGATTGTGATCTGTTGATTTCCATTGGAACAAGATTTAATGACCGAATTACAGGAAAACTTGGAACATTTGCATCGGATGCCAAGATCATTCATATTGATATTGATACAGCGGCGATTTCTAAGAACGTTACGGTTGATGTGCCATTGGTAGGAGATGCAAAAGAAGCCATCGCATTAATGTTGTCTATTGCAGAAAATGAAGAACCATGTAAAGTAGATGAATGGCTGTCAAGAATGAATGAATGGCATGAACAAAAGCCATTAGTAATGGAAGAAAAAGAAAAATTAGTTCCAAAACAGGTTATTGATGCGATCAATGAGTACTTTGATGAACCAATTGTTACAACAGACGTTGGACAGAATCAGATGTGGACGACACAGTTCTTACAACTATATGGAAGACGACAGATGCTGACATCTGGTGGACTCGGAACGATGGGTTATGGGCTTCCAGCAGCAATTGGTGCAGCATTGGTAATCCAGGAAGAGAAGTTGTTTGTGTATCTGGAGATGGTGGATTTCAGATGAATTCCCAGGAGATCGCGACAGCTGTGATTCAGGAACTTCCTATTACAATCTGTATTTTAAATAATGGGTATCTTGGAATGGTGAGACAGTGGCAGGATCTCTTTTATGATAAAGCATATGCAGGTACATGTTTAAGAAGAAGAAAGAGTTGTGAACATCATTGTGATGGAGATTTTTCAAAATGTCCGCCATATACACCAGATTTTGTAAAACTTGCTGAAAGTTATGGAGCACAGGGGATCAGAGTCTTTAAGAAAGAAGAAATTATCCCAGCATTTGAGAAAGCAAAAGCGAAAACAGATGGGCCAACGATCATTGAATTTATCATTGAGAATGAAGAACTTGTTATGCCAATGGTGAAACCAAATGGATCTATCACAGATCTGATCATGGAACGTGGAGAAGAATAGGAGGAATGAAAATGGATAATCAGATGGAAAGAAGATGGCTTTCCTTGTTCGTAGAAAACCGTGCTGGTGTTCTTGCAAGAATTTCCGGACTATTCTCTGGAAAAGCCTACAATATACACAGTCTTACAGTTGGAGAAACAGAAGATCCAACAATGTCTCGTATGACGATCTGCATTGATGCAGATGAAAAGACATTTGAACAGGTCAAGAAACAGTTAAATCGAAGCGTGGAAGTTATTAAAGTTATTGACTATACAGATACATCGATCCGAACAAAGGAAATCATGTTTATCAAAGTGAAAAGTCTTACAGAGAAGCAGATGGCAGAGATCTTCCAGATGGCAGAAGTGTTCCGTTTCCTGATCAAGGATATGGGAAAAGACAGCGTATTAATAGAAGCAATTCGTACAGAGACAAAGAATGATTCTATTTTAAAGGTGTTTAAAGAACGTTATACAAATATTGAAGTAGTCAGAGGTGGTCCGGTAGCGATCGATTGTATCAGTATGCAGGATCGTTAATGATCAGAAGACAATAATATAGAAGAGAAAAGAGAGTTTGGTGTTTTAACGCACACACCAAGCTCTCTTTTTTGCGTGTACAGAAATAAGTTTTTAAAAATATGGGGATTTTTCATAGGAATAAAAAGTTTTTTCTTTCAATGAAAAAATACAGGGATGTGTTAAGTTAGACATGTTGAAAGTGAAGTAAATTTAACAAAAAATCAATTTATAAAGAGTGTAAATATATTTATATTGTAAAAATTGTTATTTTTTTCACGAAAAAATCAGGATTATTTCATAGAAAATACAAGAAAGTTATCAATTCGGTGAGAAAGTGTTATAAGTTATGTCGATTGTGTTAAAAAAAATACAATCCGACAAGGACATTGTATACATCGAAAAAACACGTATTTATGCGGTTTTTGGCACTTTGCACAATTTATTGAAAATCTTTTTAAAAAATAGCAATTGAAAATGAGAAAAGATTGTGATAGTATTAACATATCGGCGAGAGAGAAGATCGCCAAAGTATAATAATCAAGAATATGGAGGAAAATTGATATGGCAAAGAAAGTAGTTATCGCAGGAGCATGCCGTACAGCGATTGGTAAAATGGGTGGAGTACTCAGCACAGTACCAGCAGTAGACATGGGATCAATCGTAATCAAAGAAGCATTAAAGAGAGCAGGAGTTCCAGCTGATCAGGTAGACCATGTATACATGGGATGCGTTATCCAGGCAGGATTAGGACAGAACGTTGCTCGTCAGGCTTCCTTAAACGCAGGACTTCCAATTGAAACACCAGCAGTTACAGTTAACGTAGTATGTGGATCAGGATTAAACTGTGTAAACATGGCAGCACAGATGATTCAGGCAGGAGATGCTGATATCGTTGTTGCCGGTGGTATGGAAAGCATGTCAATGGCTCCATTTGCATTACCAAAAGCACGTTTCGGATATCGTATGAATAACGGAACACTGGTAGATACAATGGTTAACGATGCATTAACAGATGCATTCAATCACTATCACATGATGATCACAGCTGAAAACGTAGCAGAACAGTGGGGATTAACTCGTGAAGAATTAGATGAGTTTGCAGCAGCTTCTCAGCAGAAAGCAGTAGCAGCTCAGGAATCAGGAAGATTCAAAGATGAGATCGTTCCTGTAGAAGTAAAACAGAGAAAGAAAACAGTTATCGTAGATACAGACGAAGGACCAAGACCTGGAACAACAGCTGAATCTTTAGCAGGATTAAGATGCTGTTCAGGAAAAGAAGGTGGAATGGTTACAGCTGGTAACGCATCAGGAATCAACGATGGTGCAGCAGCAGTCGTAGTAATGAGCGAAGAAAAAGCCAAAGAATTAGGTGTTACACCAATGGCTACATATGTAACAGGAGCTCTTGGTGGTGTAGATCCATCTATCATGGGTGTTGGACCAGTAGCTTCTACAAAGAAAGCTTTAGCAAAAGCAGACTTAACAATTGACGATATGGACCTGATCGAAGCAAACGAAGCTTTCGCAGCACAGTCTGTAGCAGTAGCAAGAGATCTGAAATTCGATATGGGCAAAGTAAACGTAAACGGTGGAGCAATCGCTCTTGGACATCCAGTAGGAGCTTCAGGATGCCGTATCTTCGTTACACTGCTTCATGAAATGCAGAAGAGAGACGCTAAGAAAGGTCTTGCAACACTTTGCATCGGTGGTGGAATGGGTTGCACAACTATCGTTGAAAGAGACTAATTAATTATAGATAATTAGGAAAGGAGAATTCTTAGAATGGAATTCGTTACATATGAACAGGACGGTTTTGTAGGTGTTGTAACAATCAATCGTCCAAAAGCATTAAACGCATTAAACAGTGAAGTGTTAAAAGAGATCGAAGCAACTTTTGATGCGATCGACTTAGATGCAACAAGAGCCGTTGTATTAACAGGTGCTGGAGATAAATCTTTCGTTGCCGGTGCTGACATCGGAGAGATGAGTACATTAACAAAAGCAGAAGGAGAAGCTTTCGGTAAGACAGGAAACGATGTATTCCGCAAGATCGAAACATTCCCTATTCCAGTTATCGCAGCAGTCAATGGATTCGCTTTAGGTGGTGGATGTGAGATTTCCATGAGTTGTGATATCAGAATCTGTTCTGAAAACGCAATCTTTGGACAGCCTGAAGTTGGTCTTGGAATCACACCAGGATTCGGTGGTACACAGAGACTTGCTCGTATCGTCGGAGTTGGAAAAGCCAAAGAAATGATCTATACAGCATTTAACATCAAAGCTGAAGAAGCTTACAGAATCGGACTTGTGAATGCAGTATATCCACAGGAGGAATTATTAGCAGCAGCTAAGAAATTAGCTAACAAGATCGCATCTAATGCACCAATCGCAGTACGTGCATGTAAGAAAGCAATCAACGAAGGTCTTCAGGTAGATATGGATCAGGCAATCGTTGTTGAAGAAAAAGCTTTTGGAAGCTGTTTTGAAACAGAAGACCAGAAAGCAGGAATGGGTAACTTTTTAGAGAAAGATAAATCTAAGAAATTAAAAGTTGTTCCTTTCCAGAACAAATAATAATGAAGCTTAATATATTTCCAGTCTGCGGTATCAGCCGCAGACCGGAAAAAATTATATAGTAAAATAATTTTACAGGAGGAATTATAATGAAAGTTGGAGTAATCGGCGCTGGAACAATGGGTAGCGGAATCGCACAGGCATTTGCACAGACAGAAGGATATGAAGTATGCTTATGTGATATTAATGAAGAATTTGCAGCAAACGGAAAAGCTAAAATCGCAAAAGGTTTAGAAAAACGTGTTGCAAGAGGAAAAATGGAACAGGCAGCTGCAGATGCTATCTTAGCAAAGATCACAACAGGTGTAAAAGATATCTGTACAGACTGCGATTTAATCGTAGAAGCAGCTATTGAAAACATGGAAATCAAAAAACAGACATTCAAAGAATTACAGGATATCTGTAAAGAAGATGCTATCTTTGCTACAAATACATCTTCTTTATCAATCACAGAAATTGGTGCAGGACTTGATCGTCCAATGATCGGTATGCATTTCTTTAACCCAGCTCCTGTTATGAAACTGGTTGAAGTTATCGCTGGTATCAACACACCAAAAGAAGTTGTTGATAAGATCAAAGCAATCGCTGAAGAAATCGGTAAAACACCTGTACAGGTTGAAGAAGGTGCTGGATTCGTAGTTAACAGAATCTTAATCCTATGATCAACGAAGCAATTGGAATTTATGCTGATGGAGTAGCTTCTGTAGAAGGTATTGATACAGCTATGAAATTAGGAGCAAACCATCCAATGGGACCTTTAGCTTTAGGTGATTTAATTGGATTAGACGTTTGCCTTGCAATCATGGAAGTACTTTACAATGAATTTGGTGATACAAAATATCGTCCACATCCATTATTAAGAAAGATGGTTCGTGGAGGATTATTAGGATGTAAGACTGGTAAAGGATTCTACGATTACAGCAAGTAAGAAAAAGAGCTTTTCTTTTGCATCCGGAGATGGTGAACTCCGGATGCAAAAGTTAACTTTATAGAAATCATGATGGAGGAATAAAGAATGGATTTCACATTAAGTAAGAAACATGAAATGGCAAGAACTCTTTTCAAAGAGTTTGCTGAAAAAGAAGTAAAGCCTCTTGCACAGGACGTGGATGAAAATGAACAGTTTCCAGTTGAAACTGTAGCAAAAATGGCTAAAGCAGGATTCTTAGGTATTCCAGTTCCTAAAGAATATGGTGGACAGGGATGCGATCCATTAACATACGTTATGTGTGTTGAAGAATTATCAAAAGTTTGTGGTACAACAGGTGTTATCGTTTCTGCACATACATCTCTTTGTATCGATCCAATCCAGACTTTTGGTACAGAAGAACAGAAGAAAAAATATATCCCAGATTTAGCATCTGGTAAGAAATTAGGAGCTTTTGGTCTGACAGAACCAGGTGCTGGTACAGATGCACAGGGACAGCAGACAAAAGCCGTATTAGACGGAGACGAATGGGTATTAAACGGATCTAAGTGCTTCATTACAAATGGTAGCTACGCAGACGTTTATATCGTAATCGCAGTAACAGGTGTTGTTGAAAAACGCGGAAGAAAGATGAAAGAAATTTCTGCATTCATCGTAGAAAAAGGAACTCCAGGTTTCACATTCGGAACAAAAGAAAAGAAAATGGGTATCCGCGGATCAGCTACATATGAATTAATTTTTGAAGACTGCCGTATTCCAAAAGAAAATCTGTTAGGAAAACAGGGTAAAGGTTTCGGTATCGCAATGCATACTCTTGATGGAGGACGTATTGGTATCGCTTCTCAGGCTCTTGGACTTGCAGAAGGTGCTTTAGAAAGAACAATCGAATATGTAAAAGAAAGAAAACAGTTCGGACGTTCTATCGGACAGTTCCAGAATACACAGTTCCAGTTAGCTGATATGGCAACAAAAGTAGAAGCTGCAAAACAGTTAGTATACAAAGCTGCTATGGCTAAAGCTACTCAGAAAGTATACAGTGTTGAAGCTGCTATGGCTAAATTATATGCAGCAGAAGTTGCTATGGAAGTAACAACAAAAGCTGTTCAGTTACATGGTGGTTACGGATACATCAGAGAATACGATGTAGAACGTATGATGCGCGATGCTAAGATCACAGAAATCTACGAAGGAACATCTGAAGTTCAGCGTATGGTTATTTCTGGAAACTTATTGAAATAGGGAGGTACTTACCGTGAAGATAGTTGTTTGTGTAAAACAGGTACCAGATACAAAAGGTGGAGTTAAATTCAACCCAGATGGTACATTAGACAGAGGTGCTATGCTTACTATCATGAACCCAGATGACAAAGCTGGATTAGAAGCAGCACTTAGAATTAAAGATGAATATGGAGCTGAAGTTACAGTTCTTACAATGGGACTTCCAAAAGCTGACGAAGTTCTTCGTGAAGCTATGGCAATGGGTGCTGATAAAGGTATCCTTGTAACTGACAGAGTATTAGGAGGAGCTGACACATGGGCAACTTCTACTACATTAGCTGGAGCATTAAGAAATCTTGACTATGATCTGATCATCACAGGACGTCAGGCTATCGATGGTGATACAGCTCAGGTTGGACCACAGATTTCTGAACATCTTGATATTCCAGTTATCTCTTATGCAGAAGACATTAAAATTGACGGTGACAGCGTAGTTGTACAGCGTCAGTATGAAGATAGATACCACATCTTAAAAGCTAAAATGCCTTGCTTAGTTACAGCATTAGCTGAATTAAACGAGCCAAGATATATGACTCCAGGTGGAATTTTTGATGCATATGATGCAGAAGTAACTGTTTGGGGAAGAAAAGACCTTAAAGATGTAGAGGATTCTAACCTTGGTCTTGCTGGATCTCCAACTAAGATCGCAAAAGCATCTGACAAAGTAAGAAAAGGTGCTGGAGAAAAAGTTACACTTGATCCAGAAGAAGCAGTAGATTATATCATGGATAAATTAGCTGAAAAACATGTAATTTAGTGAAAAGGAAAAGTGGTGAATAAAATGGGTTTAGAAGAATATAGAGGCGTATACGTCTTTGCACAGCAGGTAGATAACGAATTAAGCGGAATCGCATTCGAATTACTTGGAAAAGCAAAAGACTTAGCAAAAGACTTAGATACAGACGTAACTGCTGTTCTTGTAGGTTCTGACGTTAAAGGATTAGTAGATGATCTTGCAAAATACGGTGCTGATAAAGTTATCGTAGTTGACGATCCAGAATTAAAAGAATACAGAACAGAACCATATACACATGCATTAGCATCTGTGATCAATGAATACAAACCAGAGATCATGTTAGTTGGTGCGACAGCAATCGGTCGTGACCTTGGACCTCGTGTATCTGCACGTGTTCAGACAGGTTTAACAGCTGACTGTACAGTTCTTGAAATCGGTGATTTCCCATTAAGAGCAATCCCAGGAAAAGAACAGAAACACAATCAGTTATTAATGACTCGTCCAGCATTCGGTGGAAATACGATCGCAACAATCGCTTGCCCAGACAACAGACCTCAGATGGCAACAGTTCGTCCTGGTGTTATGCAGAAGATCGATCCTATTGAAGGAGCAAAAGCTGAAGTTATCGAATACAATCCTGGATTTACTCCAGACAATAAATACGTTGAAATCATGGATATCGTTAAATCTGTTACAGATACAGTAGATATCATGGATGCTAAGATCTTAGTATCTGGTGGACGTGGAGTTGGAGAAGAAGGATTTGGAATGTTAAAAGAATTAGCTGAAGTTCTCGGAGGAGAAGTAAGCTGTTCTCGTGCCGTTGTTGATAACGGATGGCAGCCAAGAGATATCCAGGTTGGACAGACAGGAAAAACTGTACGTCCTAACGTATACTTCGCAATTGGTATTTCTGGAGCAATCCAGCACGTTGCAGGTATGGAAGAATCTGATATCATCGTTGCAATCAACAAAGATGAAACAGCTCCTATCTTTGATGTAGCTGATTACGGAATTGTTGGAGACTTAAACAAGATCGTTCCAGCTTTAACAGAAAAATTAAGAGCAGTTGTTAAATAATCATTTTTTGAGAATTTAATTTTTAAAGAGTCCGCGGATCAATACTTCCGCGGACTTTATGTATTGTAAAAAACAATTGACACATTATGGAAAGTGTGATATTCTATATGCATAGTTAAAAGTTCATATTTATTCATAGGGCAAACCTGTTGAAAGACAGGGACGCAAAGCCAGAAGGGTCTAAGGTCTTATTGGACTATGACAGCCGGTTGCCACATTTAGCATTAAGGGAATGTGATATGGGTATTTAATCCAGATAGAGGCAGCCGTTATAGAAGAGATAATTCTATGAACGGTTTTTTGTTGTCAGGAAGTAGGGAGCCAGATAATAGAATCTGCTATACCAATGAGAATATCAGAAGTTGGTCCTATTAGAATATGAAATTTTATGTTTTCCACAGATTTTATTTGTGAAGGGGTTCACAGTAAGATCACCGGCAAGGGGTTGCCGATCCTTCATTGGTGGGAATACATGGGGATTTTTCATATTAGAAGAAGTCATGGTGTAGGGAACCATGACTTTTTATTTTCGTAGAAGAATTCTGTATAGCAGGATTCTTTCTTTTGCGTAAAAATGATCGATATGATAAAATGATACACAATGGATAAAACAAAAAGGAGACAATCAATCATGGAACATATACAGAAAGATGATATTATTATCAGAAAAGGAATTTTACATATTTTGGACAGCCACACAGGATATCTTGGCTTATCCAGTCAGCTTTTGGAGATGGGACCAGATTTAATGGAATTTGTCAGAGGACATATTTTTAAAATTATGGAAAGTGATGATGCAAAAAGATGTCAGTTCAATGGAAGTGTTTCGCCAGTATTAAGTTTGTTAGAGAGCATGGAAGAATCAGATGATGAGAGCTTTATAGAGGCGACAAGAGTTTTAGGAGAAAATCTGTTTGATATCATGTGTGATAGTGTAACGATTCCTGCAGCGGATCTTCTTTGTGTGACTTTTCAGGTACAAAGTGTAATTCATATCGCACTGCTTAAGATGAATTACAAAGTGACTTATGTACATCGAGAAGAGGAAGATGCAGAAGCAAATGATATCGTGAAACAAAGAGTTATGCCAACGGATTCGGCAAAGCTTACAGAAGCAGTGATCATCGATCTGACAGAATACAAAGTACGTCTTGTAGAGAAAAAGTATGAGATGTTGAACGGGGGATAAGATCAACTATCTTTCTGAGAGATTCTTACAATGCTATGCAGATCTGGCACCAAAGAAGAAATTTCAGATTCTAAATAAAGTTATTAACGATATAAACAACCATTATCCAGAAGATGGGATTGCGAAACGTTTGGACATGAAAAGCCGATTAAGAGAAGAATTTACGGAAAATCAGGCGTTTAAGGTGAATGAGATCGGGGATAAACTATTTGGAAATCATCAAGGTAAGAAGCAGGAATTTGATGAGAAGATTGAACGATATGATATGCAATATGATACATTTACAGTAGCAAAAGAAAATACAGTAAAGAAACTGGAATATCAGATGTTAGAGACGGATACAGGAATTGAGATCAAGATTCCGATGGAAGAATATAATACCAAAGATAATGTTGAGATCATTGAAGAGCCAGGCGGAGGCAGTACGATCATCATTAAGAATATAGAAAATGTAAAAATTAAATAATCAAAATAAAATCCGGATTCGTAAAAGGTCCGGGATTTTTATTTGGTTTGGAAAATTTAACAAACAATTATTAAAATAATTGATTGTTAGCTTATTTGTTGGATCTTCTCCAGATATGAGCAGTTTCTGCATCTTTGATCAGCTGATCTCTGAAATCTGGATGAGCGATATTGATCAAGGCTTCTGCACGTTCCCATGTAGACTTACCTTTTAAGTTTGCCATACCATATTCTGTAACGATGTAATGAGCATTTGAACGAGTATCTGTAACGACAGATCCATTATGTAATGTAGGAAGGATTCTTGAGAATGTTTCCCCTTTCTTATTTGTGAAAGTAGAAGATAAGCATACAAAACTCTTTCCACCATTAGATAAGTAAGCACCCATAACGAAATCAAGCTGTCCACCGGCACCACTGATCTGACGGATTCCAGAAGACTCAGCACTGATCTGTCCATATAAATCAACATCTACCGCATTGTTGATAGAGATAAAGTTATCGATAGATGAAATCGTAGCGATGCTGTTTGTATAATCAACAGGAGCGCTCATGCACTCTGGGTTATCATTTAAATAATCATATAATTTTTTCGTACCTGCTGCGAAAGCATAAGTCTGACGGTAACGATCGATGTTCTTGTGAGCACCTGTGATCTTACCAGCTTTTGCAATATCAACGAAAGCATCAACATACATTTCTGTATGAACACCAAGGTCTTTTAAATCGGATTCTGCAATCAAAGATCCTACAGCATTAGGCATACCACCGATTCCAAGCTGTAAGCAGGCTCCGTCAGGAATCTGATCAACGATCAGTCTTGCAACTGCCTGATCCACTTCTGTAGCAGCTCCGCCACCACCTAATTCGTCAATAGCAGGATTGTTTCCTTCAACGATCATGTCAACTTTGGAAATATGGATACCTTCTTCGAAACCACCAAGGCAACGAGGCATATTTTCATTAACTTCGACGATAACGCATTTTGCTTTTTCAAGCATAGCTGCTGTATGAGAAGCACTTGGACCAAAGTTAAAATATCCATGAGCATCCATAGGTGCAACCTGCATCATAACAACGTCTGTTCCTGGAAGACAATCACGGTAATAGCTTGGTAATTCAGAATAACGGATCGGAGCGTAGAAAGAGAATCCTTCGTTGATCCATTTTCTTTCTAAACCACCCATATGCCATGAATTCCATGTAAAATGATCTGCTGGGTTTTCAATCTGAGTGATTGCTAATGGACGCATAACGATACCACCATGAATCTGAATATTTTCAAGATCAGGCATACGTTTTGCTAAAGCTTCGTCTAAAGCAACTGGAGTAGTAACACACCATCCATATTCCAGACGATCTCCGGATTTTACGACTTGACAGCTTCATCAGCAGTTGTTAATTTTTTTTGATATTCTGCGTGAATGACATAATAAGTCCTCCTAAAAATAAATTCCATGAAACGATAGTTTCATTGTTAACACACTAGTTATATTCTAACATTTTGTATCAGTAAGTACAAGAGAAAACGTTAAAAAATTATCAAAGCAGTTTAAATATTTGATGAAAAATTGATTTTATAAAAGTACAAAAAAAGTGTAGTTATTTTACAAAGATTGTACTATAATATGAAATTGTATTTAGGAGGGATAAAACAAATGGAAAATAAAAAACTGACGTGGAAACATTACCTTGGAATCGCAGTTGTTGCGGTATTGGTAATTTATTTAGTGATTGGTTTTAGTTTCAGTAATAAATTCTTCTGGGGAACTAAGATCAATGGAATGAATGTTGCTGGTAAGACAGCGGATCAAGTGATTGAGATGTTTGATAAGAAAGCAAATGACTATTCATTAACGATCAAGGAAAGAAAAGACAAGACAGAGACATTAACAAGTGATCAGCTCAGAACAAAGTTTGAAGGTGCTGATGAGATTAAACAGATTAAGGAAGATCAGGGGTCTTTTGGATGGATCAAGGGCTTATTTGGTTCAGAACATTATGATAATGTGACAATGTATTCATATGATACAAAGTCTTTCACAAAAGCCTATAAGAAACTGGATGCATTTAACAACAAGAAGATGATCAAGATCGCAAATGCAAAACCAGTATACAAAGATGGCAAATTCGAGATTCAGAAAGAAGAAGAAGGAACAGAACTTAAAAAAAGATGTAGCAGCTAAGAAGATTGGAGAAGCAGTGAAAGATGGTCTTTCTACTATCTCACTGGATAAAGAAAACTGCTATGATAATCCAGAGTATACTTCTGACAATGATAAACTGATCAATCTGACAAAAGATATGAACAAAAAATTAAAAGGAAGTATTACATATAAATTTGGAAAACAAGTGGTAGTTCTTGATAAGAATACATATAGTAGCTGGTTGAAGATCAAGAAAGACTATTCAGGATATACAGTAGATAAAAATGCTATGGAAAACTGGGTATTGAAATTCATGTACAAATATAATACACAGTATGGATGGCATAAGTTTAAGACACATGATGGACGTACAAAGAAGATTTACGGTGGACCTTATGGATGGCGTATCAGCAAGGACAAAGAAATGACTTCTGTGAAGAAGATGTTAGCAAATGGAACAACAGAGACACGAGAGCCATACTGGAGAGAAAAAGGAAAAGTCTACGATGGTGTCAATGGTGATATCGGAGATACTTATGTAGAAGTAGATATGGGAGCACAGACGGTTTACTATTTCAAAAAAGGAAAACTTAAATTCGCAACATCCTGTGTTACAGGTAAGATGACAGCAGACCGCAAGACACCGGAGTGTGTTGCATATATCCTTTATAAACAGCCAAGTGCAACATTAAGTGGACAGGGATACAGTTCTGATGTTAAATATTGGATGCCATTCATTGGAAATGTAGGTTTTCATTCTGCACCATGGAGAGGTTCTTTTGGAGGAAGTGAATATATATCCAATGGATCTCATGGATGTGTCAATCTTCCAACATATGCTGCGGCTACATTATACAAACTTGTAAGTCAGGGAGACCCGGTTGTAGCATATTATTAAAAAGGAACCAAAGAAATGAGAATTACTATGACAGACTGGATTCATCGAGTGCTAGATGAATATATCAAAGAAGGAGACTGCTGTATTGATGCAACGATGGGAAAAGGTGGAGACACCTATTATCTGTGCAGCAAAACAGGAGAAAGCGGAAAAGTCTACGCCTTTGATGTGCAGGCAGATGCATTAAGTCAGACCAGAGAAAAACTGGATAAACATAAAATGAATGCAGAACTGATTTTAGATGGCCATGAGCATATGAAAGAATACGTCAAAGAAACAGAAGTATCTTGTATTATGTTCAATCTCGGGTATCTTCCAGGCGGGGATCATCATCTTGCGACAAAGACCAATACGACGATTCAGGCAGTTGAAGCAGGACTTGGGATGCTAAAGACAGGTGGGATTATGAGCATTTGCATTTACAGTGGCGGTGACAGTGGGTTTGAAGAACGTGATGGGGTGCTAGAATACCTAAGCCAGCTAGATGACCGTAAGTATTTTATTGCAAGACAGGACTTCCCCAATAAGAAAAATAATCCGCCAATGCCGGTATTTATCATAAAATTATAATAAAGAGACAATGGATTCCATATACTTGTATTAAATTGAACCTTAAAGTAAGCGAAAAAGAAGGGTACAGGATATGAAAACCATTGTTTCTGTTTTTATATGTGATAATATGTAGTATACAGATATATGCAGTGTCAGCAGAAGAAATAAACTTAAATGCAAAGGCAGCTGTGATCATGGATGCTGAAGTGGGAAAATCCTCTATGAGAAATCCAAAGATCAAAAAATGCCGAATGCCAGTACAACAAAGATTTTAACATGTTTATATATTTTAAAGCACTGTGATCTTGATCAGATGGCAGAAGTTTCAAAGAATGCAGCGATGCAGCCGAAAGTAAGATTAGGGGTGAGAGAAGGGGAAAAGTATAAAGTCAAAGATCTGCTCTACGGATTAATGTTAGAGTCCTATAATGATTGTGCAGTTGTATTAGCAGAACATGCAGAAGGAAGTGTGAAAAAATTTGAAAAAAGAATGAATCAGATGGCAGAAAATCTAGGTACTTTGAATACCCATTTTGTAACACCAAATGGTCTGGATGGTATAGATAAGAAAGGACGGCATGAAACGACAGCACAGGATCTGGCAAAGATCATGGCGCGATGTATTAAGAATCAGCAATTTCTTGAAATCACGCAGACAAAACAATATACATTTACAGATGGCAGCAGAAAGAGAAGATTTATCTGCAATAATCACAATGCCTTGTTATCTAGCATGCAAGGAGTGATTTCTGGGAAGACAGGATACACTTCAAAAGCAGGATATTGCTATGTGGGGGCTGTAAAGCAGAAGAATATGACGATGACATTTTCTGTTCTTGCCAGTGGGTGGCCGCCGCACAAGACCTATAAATGGAAGGATGTAAGGAAACTGGTTCAATACGCCACAGATCATTACGAGAGACGAGAGATCATTGCAGATACAAGCAAGATCAAAGAAATAAGTATAAAGAATGGTCTTAAAGAAAAAGTCTTGCTGAAAACAGGAAATCTCAAGGCAGCATTTCTGGTAAAGAAGACAGATAAGATAAAGATTGAGAGTATCTTACCCTCTTTCATTGATGCACCCGTGAAAGAAGGACAGAAGTTGGGAGATCAAATATCTTATCAATGGAAAAAGTCAAAAGAGCGTTCCAATCTACACAAAGCAAAGCGTAAAACAAAAAGACTACTGGTATTATTTTGAGAAAATAATTCAAAGATTTACGCTGACAACCTAATGTGCTATGATAAAACAGATAAGAAAACAAGGGAGGCGAAACAATGCTGTTTTTAGAATATCCAAAATGCAGTACCTGCAAGAAGGCAAAGAAATGGTTGGATGAACAAGATATATCTTACGAAGACCGTCATATCATTGAAGACAACCCAACGGTCGAAGAGTTAAAAGACTGGCACGAAAGAAGCGGATTGCCACTGAAGCGATTTTTTAACACAAGCGGTATGAAATATCGTGAGTTAGGGTTAAAAGACAAATTGCCAGAGATGTCAGAAGAAGAACAATACGAACTGCTTGCAACCGACGGAATGTTAGTAAAACGCCCACTGGTTGTAGGAGATGATTTTGTGTTGATCGGGTTTAAAGAAGCACTATGGAAGGAGACATTAGCATGAATCGAGAAAATGCATGGACAACATATGAAGAAGCAGATATCAAGGCATTAGAAGGACTTTGCAAGGAATACAAAGATTTCTTATCCAATGGAAAGACAGAACGTGAATGTGTAGCACAGTCGATCGAATTGGCAAAGAAAGCTGGATATCAGGATTTAGAAGAACTGATCAAGAACCAGACACCATTAAAAGCTGGTAGCAAAGTATACCGCACATGGATGGAAAAAACGATCGCATTATTCCAGATCGGAGAAGATGCGATTGAAGATGGATTAAATATCTTAGGAGCACACATCGACTCACCAAGACTGGATCTTAAACAGAATCCATTATACGAAGACACAGAGATGGCATTATTAGACACCCACTATTACGGTGGAGTTAAGAAATATCAATGGGTCACACTTCCCATGGCATTACACGGTGTTGTTGTGAAGAAAGACGGAACAAAAGTCAATATCTGTGTCGGTGAAAAAGATGAAGATCCAGTAGTGGGAATCACAGACCTTTTAATTCATTTATCAGGAAAACAGATGCAGAAGAAGGGAAATGTGATCGTAGAAGGAGAAGATCTTAACGTCCTGATCGGAAGCAAACCATTAAAAGGCGAAGAAAAAGAAGCAGTCAAGAAACAGTTGTTACAGTTATTTGATGAAGAATATGGAATCGAGGAAGAAGATTTCTTATCCGCAGAGATCGAAGTCGTACCAGCTGGAAAAGCAAGAGACTTTGGATTAGACCGCAGTATGATCATGTCTTATGGACAAGATGACAGAGTCTGTGCATATACATCCTTAGCAGCTATGTTAAATGTAGAAGCACCAAAGAGAACATCTTGCTGTATCTTAGTAGACAAAGAAGAGATCGGAAGTGTTGGAGCAACAGGAATGCACTCTAGATTCTTTGAAAATACAGTTGCAGAAATCTTAGCTTTAACAGGAGATTATAATGATCTGAGGCTTAGAAGAACGCTGCAGAATTCTTACATGTTATCATCTGATGTAAGCGCAGCTTTCGATCCAAACTATCCAAGTGTAATGGAGAAGAAAAACTGTGCATATTTCGGAAAAGGATTAGTATTAAACAAATACACTGGAGCCAGAGGAAAATCAGGGTCAAATGATGCAAACCCAGAATATATTGCTCAGTTAAGAAAGATCTTTGATGAAGCAAAGTAGCCTTCCAGACAGCTGAACTTGGAAAGTTGACGAAGGAGGCGGAGGAACGATCGCTACATTCCTGCTGCCTACAGCATGAACGTCATCGACTGCGGAGTTGCAGTGTTAAGCATGCATGCACCATGGAGATCACAAGCAAATCCGATATCTATGAAGTGGAAAAAGGATATGAAGCATTTTTGAAAAACTGCAGATAAGATTTGAAAAATTGCAGGAAAATATAGTATCATAATAAAAGAAGCAGATTCAAGTAGTGATCGGGGAATTGAATCCCGGCCAAACGCTTGGATTTGCTTCTTTTATAAAAATACCTAAAACATAGAATATCTTTCAATATACTATTTCGCAGGGATGATCTCAATCCAATATCCATCTGGATCATTAATAAAATAAATCCCCATATCATGATTCTCAAAACAAATACATCCCATTTTCTCATGAAGTGCGTGTGCTTTGTCAAAATCATCTGCAGTCAAAGCCAGATGAAATTCTTCATCTCCAAGATTATAAGGTTCTTTCTGGTCACGCATCCAAGTAAGCTCTAATAAGAAATCAGAAGATCCATCCCCAAGATAAACGATTTTAAAACTTCCGTCGGAAGCATCCTTTTCACGAACTACATCAAGTCCGAGAGCTTCTTTATAAAACTTCAAACTTTTCTCAAGATTTAAAACGTTAAAATTAAAAGTGATTAAATTGAAACATATGTACATCCTTTCTTACAATTCTTAAGTTTTTTTTAAAATTATAATAACAACAAATTTACGTGTTTACAAGAACAAAATGCAAAGATATAATAATAAGAAGAATGAACGAAAAGGAAGGAGCAACATGAAAACATTTCGATTAAGATGTAAAAACTTTGTGCAGTGGTATTAATGATCGTGACAGCATTTGGATTCTCATTTGCAACACCAAAGACTGCACAAGCGGCCAATACAAAGTATTGGATCAAAGTCAACAAACAGGCCAATGTAGCAACCGTATACCAGTTAAAGAATGGAAGATACAAACCAATCAAAGCATTCCTGGTATCTTGTGGAGGTGCCAATACACCAGCAGGTACATTTTATACACCAGCCAAGTACCGTTGGCAGACACTAATGGGACCAAGTTATGGGCAGTACTGTACAAGAGTCCATGGAGGAGTCTTATTCCATTCCGTGTGGTATTATGAAAAGAATCCTTCAACACAGTCTACGGTTCAGTTTAATAAACTTGGACAGACTGCATCTCATGGATGTATCCGTTTATCAGTAGGAGATGCAAAGTGGATTTATGATAATTGTGCATTAGGAACGAAAGTTACTGTATATAGCAGCAGTAATCCGGGACCTTTAGGAAAACCAAAAGGAATCAAGGTATCTACAGCAAGAAGACAGTATTGGGATCCAACAGACCCAAGCAAGAAGAATCCATATCGTAAACAGAAAGCTACATTGACAGTAGCTAAGAAGAAAGCTAAAACAGCAGAATATAGAACTTCTTATAATGTAAAATCTGGGGTTACAGCCAAAGACAAGATCACAAAGAAGAGCTTAACAAAGAATATTACATATACAACAACAAAATATATAAAAGGCAAATACAGAAAAGCAAAATTTTCAACAAAATCTTTAGGAACGTATCGTATTAAGTATACAGTGAAATCTTCTTTAGGAGTTAAAACAACAAAGACGATCGTTGTAAGAGTTGTTGATACATTAGCACCAGTGATCACAGCAAAGAACCGTACAGTGAAAGTTAATACAGCAAACGCGGTAACAGGTGTAACAGCGAAGATGAGAAGTGGAGCTAACAGAACAAGTGCAATGACAGTGAAGATCAAAGCACCTGGAGCATCTGTTTACACAACTTATACATATGCAAAAGCTAAAGCATATAAGTTTAGTAAACCTGGACAATATGCGGTACAGTACAGTGTGAAGAATACAAACAAACCATATAGAGCAGCAACAAAGAAGATTACGATTACAGTAACAGGAAATGTAAATGCTCAGATCAATACATCTGCTGAAACTGTAACAGTACCAGCAGCAAGTACAGATCAGGCAGTGATCGATGCAGTTCGTGCAATTGTAACGATCAATGATAATGGAACGGTTGTGGCAGGAACGAATACAACAGTTACAGTTGTTCTAGTCAAAGATCAGGCAGGAACAGTCACAGCAGCGAATGTTTCTTACAAAGGTAAGAATGGAGTGACAGTGACAAAACAGATCAAAGTTCAGTTTGAACAGGCAACAACAGAACAGCAAACAACATCAACAGAGTCAACAGAACAGCCACAGTAGTAAGGAATCTTAAAAGAAGGATGTATTTTAACGATACATTCTTCTTTTTTTTGAAGTTTTTTGACGGGAGAGTTGACACGGCATTTCAGTATGATAAAATAAATAAGATTAAAGAATTTATCAGCTGTTTTCACAAATTATAGAAAGAAGACGGCCAGAGATAGATACGGCTAGGAGGAATAAAATATGGCAACACCTTATAACCATAAGGCAATCGAACAAAAGTGGAGAAAACACTGGCAGGAACATCCTGTCAATGTAAATGACGGTAAGAAACCTAAATATTACTGTTTAGATATGTTTCCATATCCATCAGGAAGTGGTCTTCATGTAGGACATTGGAGAGGATATGTGATCAGTGATGTATGGAGTCGTTACAAATTATTAAATGGATACTATGTCATTCATCCAATGGGATGGGATGCATTTGGACTTCCAGCAGAAAACTATGCGATCAAGATGGGAACACATCCTCGTATTTCTACAGAAGCCAATATTAAGAATATCAAACGCCAGATCAATGAGATTTCCGCAATCTATGACTGGGATATGGAAGTTAACACAACAGACCCAGAATTCTACAAATGGACACAGTGGATTTTCGTAAAGATGTTCAAGAAAGGCCTTGCATACGAGAAACAGATGCCGATCAACTGGTGTCCATCATGTAAGACAGGACTTGCGAACGAAGAAGTAGTAAATGGTAAGTGTGAACGCTGCGGTGCAGACGTAACCAAGAAGAACTTAAGACAGTGGATGTTAAAGATCACAGCATATGCAGATCGTCTGTTAACTGATCTTGACAAACTTGACTGGCCAGAGAAAGTTAAGAAGATGCAGGCAGAGTGGATCGGTAAGAGCCACGGTGCAGAAGTTAACTTCAAAGTTGATGGAAGAGATGATGAGATCACAGTTTATACAACTCGTCCAGATACATTACACGGAGCAACATTTATGGTGTTAGCTCCAGAACATGAATTAGCGAAAGATCTTGCAACAGATGAGACAAGAGAAGCAGTAGAAGAATATATCTATCAGGCATCCCTAAAATCATCTGTAGACCGTATGCAGGATAAAGAAAAGACAGGTGTATTTACAGGAAGCTATGCGATCAACCCGATCAATGGAGCAAAAGTACCAATCTGGTTATCTGATTATGTACTTGCAGATTACGGTACAGGGGGCGATCATGTGTGTACCAGCGCATGATGACCGTGACTTTGAATTCGCTAAGAAGTTTGACATTCCGATCATTCAGGTTATCGCTAAAGATGGTAAAGAGATTGAGAACATGGAAGAAGCTTACACAGAAGCATCTGGTATCATGATCAATTCCGGAGACTGGAATGGAAAAGAATCTTCTGAATTAAAAGAAGAAGCACCAAAGATCATTGAAGAGATGGGAATCGGTAAGAAGACAACAAACTATAAGTTACGTGACTGGGTATTCAGTCGTCAGCGTTACTGGGGTGAACCAATTCCTATCGTTCATTGCCCAGACTGTGGAGCAGTTCCAGTACCAGAAGAAGAATTACCATTGACATTACCAGAAGTTGAGAAATACGAACCAACAGGAACAGGAGAATCTCCATTAGCAGACATCGAAGACTGGGTAAACTGTAAGTGTCCTGTATGTGGTAAGGATGCGAAACGTGAGACAAACACAATGCCTCAGTGGGCAGGATCTTCATGGTATTTCTTAAGATACATCGATAACAAGAATAATGAAGAATTAGTATCCAGAGAGAAAGCAGACAAATACTTACCAGTAGATATGTATATCGGTGGAGTAGAACATGCTGTATTGCATCTGTTATATTCAAGATTCTACACAAAATTCTTATGTGACATCGGAGTGATCGACTTTGACGAACCATTCCACAAATTGTTCAATCAGGGAATGATCACAGGTAAGAACGGTATCAAGATGAGTAAGTCCAAAGGAAATGTCGTATCTCCAGATGATCTTGTAAGAGATTATGGATGTGACTCCTTAAGAATGTACGAACTGTTCGTTGGACCACCAGAATTAGATGCTGAATGGGATGAAAGCGGTATCGATGGAGTGCATAGATTCTTAACAAGATTCTACAAACTTGTCATGGATCAGAAAGACAAAGGTGTAGAAGCTGATAAAGAATTATTAAAAGTACGTCATAAACTGATTTACGATATCACAACACGTTTAAATAACTTCAGCTTGAATACAGTTGTGAGTGGATTTATGGAATACACCAATACATTAACGGCAATGGCTAAGAAATCTGGAGTTGACAAAGAAACTTTAGAGACAGCAATTGTATTACTCGCACCATTTGCACCACATATTGCAGAAGAATTATGGGAAGCAATGGGACATGAGGACAGCGTATTTGCTCAGACATGGCCAACATATGATGAAGAAGCTATGAAAGAGGATGAAGTAGAGATCGTTGTTCAGATCAATGGTAAAGTAAAAGGAAAACTTGTCATCGGTGCAGAAGAAGACAAAGATTCTGTCTTGCGAAAGCTAAGGAAGTTCTTGGAGATAAATTAAAACGGTAATATCGTGAAAGAAATTTATGTACCAGGAAGAATTGTAAATATCGTTCAGAAATAGAATAATAAAATGGCGCAGATAACGATAACAGTGTCTGCGTCGTTTTTTTCTCAAGATCAGTAAGGATATATGAAGATCAGAAAGGCTAAAACATGTATACATTTGACAGCAGAATCCGATACAGTGAAATAGACAGAAGTGGAAGATTATCGATTCCGGCAGTGGTTGATTATTTCCAGGACTGCAGTGCATTTCAGTCTGAAGAACTGGGTGTTGGAGTAGAATATCTTGCCAATAAGAAACGTACATGGATCCTGAATTCATGGCAAATCGTTTTGGAAAGAAGACCAGAGGAATGTGAAAAGATCACAGTTGGAACATGGGGATCTGGATTTGACAAGTTTCATGCAACGAGAAATTTTATCATGAAGACAACACAGGGGGAACGATTAGCTTATGCCAATTCTATCTGGGTATATATAAACACAGAAACAGGAATGCCAGTCAGACCAACCAAAGAAGAAATTGATGTCTACAAATTAGAAGCCCCATTAGAGATGGAATATGAACCAAGAAAGATCAAACTTTCCAGAAAATGGGAAGAAAAAGAACCAGTGAAAGTACAAAGAAGCTGGATTGACAGCAATGATCATGTCAATAACAGCTGGTATGTCAAAACAGCATTTGAACAGCTGCCACAAGATTTGGAGATCAGACAGCTGAGGGTCGAATATAAAAAACAGGCGTATGAAGGAGATATTCTATATCCAAGATATGCAAGGGAAGAACAAAGGACACTGGTAGCATTGTGTGATGAAAAACAAAAACCATATGCAGTGATTGAATGTAGATAGATATTAGATGGAAGGAAAATCAGATGAAACAGACGAAGATCGTAATTTTAGGAGCGGGACATGTCGGAACACACTGTGCATTGTCATTGATGTTTCGTAGTCTTGCAAATGAAATTGTTTAATCGACACAGATGAAGAAAAAGCAAAAAGCCAGGCATTAGATCTTGATGATATGGGAGCGTGTTTTCCTGCGAAAGTTGTGATTCGTTCAGGCAGTTATGAAGATCTTGACGATGCGGATATTCTTGTCAATGCGATCGGACGAAGCCGCAAGGAGGGAGAGACAAGACTTGACATGTTCGGAGATTCTATGGAACGATTGAAAGATATCATTCCAAAAATTCAAGATACAAAGTTTCGAGGAATTCTGATCAGTATTACAAATCCTGCGGATGTAGTAGGAGAATGTTTGAGGAAAGCGTTAGGTATCGAGAGATTCCGTTGCTTTAGCACAGGAACGAGTCTTGACAGCTTAAGGATCAAGAGAATTTTAGAAGAGAAAACAGGATATCACAGAAATTCCATAGAGGTATTCTGCATGGGTGAACATGGGGATTCTCAGATTGTTCCATTATCCGTGTGTCTGTCGGAGGGAAACCATTTGCAAAACTTCAAAAGGAGTATCCTGATACGTTAGGCAAGATTACGATCGAAGATCTACAGGACGAGGTTCGACAGGCGGGCATGACAGTGATCATCGGTAAGAAAAGTACAGAATTTGGAATTGGGATCGCGTTAAGTGAGATCGTCAAATCAATCGTATACGATGAGAAAAGGATTTGGCCGCTTTCTGTCCATCTGGATGGGGAGTATGGACAGAAGACGTGGCAGCAGGAGTTCCGGCCGTGATCGGAGCAGACGGAATAGAAGAAATTGTAGAAATGGATCTTACAGAAGAGGAGAAAAGCCAATTTGCGCATTCCTGTGATGTGATCCGCGGTTATTTAAAGAAAGCAAAAGAAATGCTTTCTTAAACCTAAATTACATGATCAGTGGACGGATCATATCGATCCGCTGCTGTTCTTCTGGAGACATGGATTCTTTCAGACCATCAATGATCATGGAAATTTCTTCGTTTGTAAAAGAAAGACCTTGTTCTGAAAGACGGCTTGAAGCCGCCATAAGGTCTGGGAGAATTAATTCAAGAGGTTTTCCGTGGCAGCTGGAGATCACAAATTTTATGATTTCCAGCTTTTTTGGGTCAAGAGAAGATAAATGATCGAATGAAATAGGATCGTCAGACATAAAAAACTCCTTTATTTTTTAAGAATCTGGTTTAACTGGTTCATAAAGTCAGAATTTGGTTTTGCTGTATTAGTATAAGGACTGTCTTTTGCCATCATCATAGGCATTAGTTTTGAAAATAGATCATTGTTTTGGCTGTCAGAAGATGAGGGAGATGAATGGTTAGTCGTATCGACAAAACGCTGATAATTTTGATAGACTTCAAACATTTGCATCATCTGAAGAATTTGTTCGATCTGCATAGCGGTTTCCTTCGGGGCGCGAAGTTTCAGAGCATTTAGTAATAATTCCATAGAAGCAGGATCTTGATCAAAACCACAGGCAGAAAGAGTCTGTTCGTTGTCAAATTCAGAAGAGATTTTGGAAAGTTCGGTTAATTTGATATAAATGGCAGCAACCTTTTTTAAGTTTGGTGGGAGATATGGAAGGGCATCTTCTAACATATTAGAAGAGTCATTACGGAAAAAATTTTCCCAGGAAGTTTGATTTTGTTCCATGATTGTCACAACCTTCAGATTTTTCTCATATCCTATAGTATTAGGAGGTGAAAAAAATTATGAATGAAATTTGGTAGAAGAAGAAAATACAGTTTATGAACTGGATCCTGAGTGCTTAAGGCACAAAGAAGAACAAAGACAACTGGAAGAAAGAGGAAACAGGAAAACAAGAGAATGATAACTATCGGATGCAGAAGAGACCAGAAAAAAGGAATCAGAACAATATGTGGATCATCTGTTTGCTGTTACTGGTGATCTGCCAATAAAAAAGAGGATGCCGGATTAAAAGGCATCCTCTTTTATCAGAAATCATTAAATTCAGCATCCACATCCGCAGCCATTGTTGTTGCCACATCCAAAGCTGCCGTTACCACAGCAGCAGAGGATTAAGATGATCCAGATCAGGCTGTCACATCCGTTTCCGCATCCGCAACCATCATTATTTCCGCCTCCACAGCAGCAAAGTAAGATTAAAAGAAGCAGACAGCTGTTATTTCCTCCAAAGCAAGATGAACCACAAGATCCTCCACAGCCAGTTGCAGCTAAATCACTCATGTTAAAACCTCCAAAAGATTTATTTACAGTTTATAGTATTCTGGGAATTATAAAGTGTGAGAAAATTCGCCAGTATACCTTTTTTAATATTTGTGGTATAATCTGCAATGAATGCAAGAGACAGGAGAAAAGAAGGAATCAGATGAAGAGAATAGATTTTGAGAGAATTTTTGATAATATCAGAAGAGATCAGACAATGGTCCATTGTATTACAAACTATGTAACGATCAATGATGTTGCGAATATGATCCTTGCGATCGGGGCTTCACCGATCATGGCAGATGACTGGATGGAAGTTAGAGAGATCACAGCAATGTGTGACAGTCTCGTGATCAATATGGGAACTTTAAAACAAAATACAGTGAGATCCATGCTTCTTGCGGGAAAAGAAGCGAATCAACGGGGTCATCTGGTCGTGTTTGATCCTGTGGGAGTCGGTGCTTCCAGATTCAGAAAAGAAACAGCGGCGAAATTGCTTAAGCAGATCCACTTTAACGTGATCCGTGGAAATATATCAGAGATCAAAACCTTATATGAGGGCAGTGATGATGGTTATGGTGTTGATGCGAAGAAAGATGATGCTGTGACAGAAGACAATTTGGAATATGTGATTCAAATGGCAAAGAATATGGCGAAGAAGACCAAAGCAGTGATCGTGATCACAGGAAAGACAGATCTGGTGACGGATGGACAGCAGATCTATTTGATCGATAACGGTGTTTTGGATATGTCAAGGATCACGGGAACCGGATGTATGTTGGATGGCGTGATCGCAGGATTTATCGGAGCTAATCCAGATCAGATCTTAGAAGCAGTGACGACAGCGGTTAGTGCGATGGGAATCTGTGGAGAATATGCAAAGGAGAAAGCAGAAGGAACAGGTACATTGAAAGTGCATCTGATGGATGCGATGAGTAATATGAATGCAGAATGGATGGAAAGGAGCAGTCAAATTGAGAGTAAATGCTGATGCAATGACTTTATATGCAGTAACAGACAGGACATGGGTAGAAGACACTACCTTGATAAATCAGGTGAAGGAAGCTTTGGAGGGTGGAATTACCTTTTTACAGCTTCGTGAAAAACATCTTTCCAAAGAAGAATTTATAAAAGAAGCAAGAGAAATGAAAGAACTGTCCAAGGAATACAAGGTGCCATTTGTGATCAATGATAATATAGAAGTGGCTTTGGCAGTTGATGCTGATGGAGTTCATATCGGACAAGATGATATGTCAGTAGAAGAGGCAAGAAAACTATTAGGAGAAGATAAGATCATTGGGGTCTCTGCGCACAATGTAGAAGAAGCAATAAAAGCACAAAAAGGCGGGGCAGACTATTTGGGAGTTGGCGCAGTTTGTGCAACATCAACCAAGAAAGATGCCAATGTTGTCTCTAAGGAAGAAATTAAAAAAATCTGTCATACAGTAGAGATTCCAGTGGTAGCGATCGGCGGGATCAAAAAAGAAAATATCAAGACACTAGAAGGAACGGATGTTGATGGAGTGGCAGTTGTTTCAGCGATCTTTGCTGCAAGGACATTAAAAAAGATACAAAACAGCTGAGAAGCTCGTAGAGAGATGAAGCAGAAATAGAACAAAACACACGGAGTTATAAAAATAAGAATTGCAATATTTTAAATCCGTGATATACTAGATAATTGTGTGATAAAAAAGAGTATACTAAAAAGATAATTAGGAGGAATACCAATGTTAAATATGATTGCCGGAAGTGTTTTACCGATCACGGCATTTATCGGAGTATTTTTTGCATTTGCTGCAACCTGTATCCTGACATCCTTTTTAAATGACTGGCTGCCAAGAGATATGGGAAGAGAATTTGCACATAATGGAAAGTTATCCGCAGGAAAACCAAGAGGTGCAGGGATCATTTTTATTTCTGTATTTTGTATCGCAGCATTGTTGTTTGGCGAGATGTCTGTGGAGATGTTTATTTATCTTGTTCTTGTTTTTGTTGAAATGTTAACAGGATTTATGGATGATGCAGCAGATGAGCCATGGGGAGAATACAAAAAAGGAATTCTTGACTTTTTGGTAGCAGCAGTTGCAGCACTTAACTATATTCATTTTAATTCTACTTATGTAGAGCTTGCAACGATCGGCGTGAAATTCTATATTCCACCAGTGTTGTTCTTTATTCTTACGATCATTCTTGTATGGGCAGCGATCAATGTAACAAACTGCTCTGATGGAGTCGACGGACTATCTGGAACATTAACGATCATTACACTGGTAACGATCTATGTGATCGATCAGATCCGTGGAAATGAAACACAGTTTCCATATATTATTTTATTGTTTGTTGTATGTATTCTTGGATATTTATGGTACAATGCAACACCAAGCCGTTTGATGATGGGAGATGCAGGAAGCCGTGCCATGGGAATTTTTATCAGTTTGGCAGTGCTTAAGACAGGAAGTCCTTTCTTGTTCTTATTAGTTGCATTGATTCTGATCCTGGATGGTGGATTAGGACTTGTGAAGTAGCATTACTTAGATTCCTAAAGATACATATTTTTGCGAATACAACGATGCCGTTACATGATCACGTTCGTAAGAAAATCGGTTGGTCTAATACACAGACTGTTTTCAGATTTGCGATCATTCAGATCGTTATTTCAATTGCAACAGTATATATGATCCTTATTTAGAATAAATAAAATATATAGGGTGCAGAGCCTTGGTGTCTGCACCTTTTTAACGTTTTACTTCCATAAAGTGTAGAAGTATGTTATAATAACTAGAAAAATGCATTGCAGGAGGACAGATACATGATTCAATTATTTTCAGAAGGTGCATATCTGGTAGACGGAACAACTTTGGTAAAAGAATCTGAAGCCGAAGCATTAAAGCAGCTTACAGGTGAAGTGGTATCCAAGGAAGAAGCTTCTAAGAACACCATAGCATATGGTATTTTAAGAGACCACAATACATCTGGTAACATGGAGAAACTTCAGATTAAATTCGATAAATTAACATCTCATGATATTACGTTTGTTGGAATTATCCAGACAGCAAGAGCATCAGGAATCGAGAAATTCCCGGTACCATATGTATTGACAAACTGTCATAATAGTCTGTGTGCTGTTGGGGGAACCATCAACGAAGATGATCATATGTTTGGTTTAACAGCTGCAAAGAAATATGGTGGAGTTTATGTACCACCTCATCAGGCAGTGATCCATCAGTCGCAAGAGAAATGTTAGCTGGCGGTGGAAAGATGATCCTTGGATCAGACAGCCATACACGTTATGGAGCACTTGGAACCATGGCAATGGGAGAAGGTGGACCAGAGCTTGTAAAACAGCTTCTTAACAGAACTTATGATATCAATATGCCAGGTGTGATCGGAATTTATTTAAAAGGAAAACCAGTCAAAGGTGTCGGACACAGGATGTTGCACTGGCGATCATCGGAGCAGTCTTTGAAAAAGGCTATGTAACAATAAAGTTATGGAATTTGTTGGACCTGGTGTATCTAATTTAAGTGCAGATTTCAGAATCGGTGTCGATGTTATGACAACAGAGACAACTTGCCTGTCTTCT
>ENA-OQCS01000238-OQCS01000238.1-human-gut-metagenome-genome-assembly--contig:-NODE-238-length-29611-cov-3.171720_pt1 | contig 29611 bp, 36 predicted proteins | sample MGYA00242757_ERZ504575 | MGnify/ENA primary metagenome ERZ504575 (study PRJEB26092, sample SAMD00036297) | human gut metagenome | host: Homo sapiens | study: EMG produced TPA metagenomics assembly of... | reverse complement strand
AAAATACCAGTAAAGACAGGAAAGGAAATATCTTAAGCAGTACGGAAACATCGTATGATTTCATGGGAAGAGCGATACAGACGAAAGTAACATCCGATGGAGTGACACAGACAGAATCTAAAACATACGATGATAACGGAACCGTAGCAACAGAAACCAGTGCATCCGGAGTAAAGACAGCTTATCAATATGATTCTGTCAATCGTGTAGTCAAAGCAACAGAATCAGCAGACGGAACAGATACTGTCACGGAAACTTCCTATGGATATGAAGATGCACAGATTCATACGTTGAATGGAACGAAAGACTATCAGGATCTGAGCGTTCAGACAACAAAGACCAATGGACGTGTCAGTGAAAAGTCATGGACAGATGCAGCGGGGCAGACCGTCAGAAGTTTCAGCCATGGATTATATACGGATCATGTGTTCACCAGTGACGGAAAAGAGATCGCAACGATCAGTCTTGGAACAAAGACTTCCGGAGATGAAAAGATTGCCTTGCAGTTATATGACAAAGAAGGAAAACAGACAGCTGCGATCCAGAATCCAGAGATTACAAAAGGGACTTCTGATGCCACAGTAAAGGTTGGAAACAGTTCCATCTTACAGAAAACAGAGTATGACACAAAGGGAAATGAGACAACAAAAACCGATGGCAATGGAGATCAGATATCTTATGCTTATGATGACCAGAATCGTGTAACCGAGATCACACAGAGGCAGAAGACAAAAGTTTCCTATCAGGTGAATTCAGACGGATCAACGACAACAAGCGTTACAGATGCGAATGGACATGTCAAGCAGGAAACAGCCAGTGCATCCGGATCAGTGACAACAACATCGGATCTTGGAGACGGCAGTGAATCCATTACAACAAAGTATACCTATGATGACCGTGGAAATAAGATTTCAGAAGTCTATGCCAACGGGGCGAAAAAGACCTATGAATATAACAGCCGGAATCTTGTTGTAAAAACACAATCTTATGACAAAGAAGGAACAAAAACACTGATCAGTCGGTATCGTTATGATGATTATGGGCAGTTGCTGGAGATGACAGATTACAGGGTATCATCTGAAACAGAGACTGCGTATCGTCATACAGAATATACTTATGATCAAAGAGGAAGGATCACAGCATTTGCAGAGATCAGTCAGAATGCTCAGCCAACGGCAGATGATATCAAAGCACATCAGATCCGGTATACTTATAATGAGGATGGAAATCTCAGTAAGGTATCCTATCCGACAACCAAAGACGGAATCCAGTCATTATCTTATATTTATGATGAAAACGGATGGTTGCAGGAGATCAAAGGAGAACTGCATTCCAAGGGGCAGACAACAGAGAAAGTCCTCAGAAGTTATACCTATGATGCCTATGGAAAAGTCAAAGAGATTAAAGACCACAGAAATCTGTTAAATAACAGTGATCAGGCAGTTCAAAAAGTCTATACCTATGATAGTTTTGACCGTGTAAAAGAGATGACTTACACAGATCTTGAAACAGGAAAAGTGATGGAATCTTATCAGTACAGCTATGATAAGAATTCTAATATCATAGAGAAAATAGCGGTTAATAACTATCCGAAGGAAGATTCGGACAAGTTAATGAGACAAAATCTTATACTTATGATACACTTGGACGACTGACAAAGACTGTAACAACAGATCATAGCAAGGATGATAAGACAAAGACGGTCACATATACCTATGATAATGTTGGAAACAGGCTCAAAGAAGATGACGGAACAACGACAACATCGTATACTTATAACGGATTGGATCAGTTAAAGACATCCACGAAAGAAAAAGGAACTGCGGTAGAAGAAGTTCGTCAGTATGATTACGATATGAATGGAAACCAGACAGATGTAAAGAACACAAAGACTGGTGAGAATCAGACTTATGTATATGATGCAGAAAACAGATTAAGTCAGGTGTCCGTGACAAAAGACGGAAAGACAGCAGTGATCCAGCAGAACATCTATAATGGAGAAGGACAGCGAATCCAGAAGGTCGATGGAGATGAGATGACCAACTATTATTATCAGGATGGTGTTGCAGCTTATACGACAGATGCTTATGGAAATCAAAACTCACAGAACTTGATTGGAACAGAAGGAAATGTCCTTGCAACTGAGAGATTCAAAGGAGATGATACGCAATATTATCTGTATAATAAAGATATTCAGGGAAGTACAACTAGCCTAGTGAAAGAAGATGGAAGTGTAGATGCAACCTATCAGTATACGGATTTTGGAGAGACAACGATCCATGGAGATGATCAGGCGAAAAATGAAGTGTGCTATACTGGCGGAATCTATGATCAGAGTACGGGATTGTATTATCTGAATGCACGGTATTATGATCCAGAAGATGGAAGATTTATGACGGAGGATAGTTATCGTGGAGAGATAATGAACCCTGAGACTGGACATTTGTATGTGTATTGTGCGAATAATCCGGTGAATTATGTGGATCCTAGTGGACATTTATTTGGAAATTGGGACATGTTTGGAAGATACTGGTTTGATAAAACTGTTTTTATAAGATATGGAAAGGGTACGACAGAACATATTGCTAAAAGTAAAAAAGATTTAAATTTAATTAAATTTAGAAATTATATAAAAAAAGAAGATCAGTATATGAATAAAGTAGCAGTAAACTTGACTTTTGCAGCTATAAAAATGATTATTAAGGCCAATACAATAGGAAAAGTATCGAAATCGATTGTTAAGGCTGTAACAATTGGTACAAGAAAGTATAGTATGAGCTGGATAAAGAAACGTATGCTAAAAACAATAATTGAACTTCCAGGAAATAAATTATTTAGGTTGGGAACTGCTAACAAATGGTATAAATGCACTTAAAATAATACATAATAAAGCATATTTATTATCAAAAAAGGTTTGGGAAATATTACAAAAAAAATTAAAAAGAAAAAATAGCAAACTGCATTAGATAATTTATTGTTTATCTGAAATATAGGAGGTGTAATGTATGGGAGGAATTGTAGTGGCAATTTTAGCTTTTTTGTTATTTTGTATTATTGGAGTAGTAAAAACGATGATATATGGGAAGACGAAACTTTTAAAAGACTTTTTCCTAAAAGTGAAAAAATAAATATGCAGATTATTTATATAATGGCATTAATTATGTTTGGATGTGCAATGATACTAGAGGTTAAATATAATGGAAAATTCCAACGGTATTTATAGCAATGGTTTTGGAGGATTGGATTCTTGTATTAATTTTGATTTGGAATCATCGAGATAATAAGCAAAATATTAAATATGCGTTAATATATGGAATCATATCAACGATAATTTTAATTATACTATATAAGTTAGGAAAATTTGATTTTGAAGATGTTTTGAAAGATTAGAGAAGTAACAATCCAGAATCTTACAGATTTAATTATGAAACCTTGTAATCTGGTACGCTTAAGTATTTGGAAATTTTTATCTTCTTAAGCGTACCAGGTACCAATGTGGTCACCGATCTACGGTTGCTGGAACAGACATTAAAACTTATAGGAGCATTCTCATTTTGTGGAAAGAGTAAGAAGGATGATCCCGCGGTCTTTTGGCTGTGGAACTTTTTAAAAATATTCTTTTGGTACAAAGAGATTAATTTTATTGCACAAAAATAAAATTAATGATAAACTGTAAATGAACTGATTATGGTTCATCTAATAATTTATACGTTTATTAAAATAACCAGTGAACTACCCACCACCTAAAGGTAGTGGGTAGTTCACCAGACTCAGGATTCAGAAATGATTCCTACGATATTTAGGTCATGATACCTTCGGTTGACGCAACAGACCGATGCTCTATCGTACATATTTAAGTTAGGTCAAAGTAAGCAAAGCCTTGTGATATGTATGCAAAAAGCCTTTCTATCATTGTCGAGTTGAAGGCGGAACAACCATATGGTAACAGTACGGCATAGTACGCACAACCTGCCATCAGGCAGAGTATTTAATTGACGCTGCGTATCCACACACATAAAGGTATGTGGTTTTGCAGCTGAGAATTTTATAAAAACAGTCACATTCCCAAATGTTATGGCAGTGTGACTCTTTTATTGCAATGATATAAAGGAGTCTATTGATAATGTTGCGTACAATCGAAATGTACACAAATGAATATAAAGATACAACACAAAAGGAAATCCGAAAGAAAAAAGGACAGTTTTTTACACCGGCAGAGGTTTCGATGAGAATGGCTGCTGTAGAAAATAAATATCCGAAGAATCAATTAATAAGGGTGTTAGATCCAGGAGCAGGAAACGGTATTTTATCTTTTGCTGTGATTGATAAATTACTAAGAAGTGGGTATAAACGGCTTGATATTACACTGATTGAAACGGATACAGAGATTTTACCAGTCTTAGAATATACAATCACTAAAATTAGACAAATCTGTGAATCATATCATGCAGAATGTACTATCCATTATATTGATCAAAAATTCGTGTTATGGGAATCCTCCTGTTTATATGATATCGTCATATGCAATCCTCCATATATGAAAGTAAGAAAAGATTCTATCGAAGCAACGGCAATGGAGGCATATGTATATGGACAGCCTAACCTATATGGATTGTTTATGGCAAAAGCAGTAGAATTATTGCGTGATAATGGACAGTACGTTTTTATTACTCCCCGTTCGTGGACTTCTGGAAAATATTTTACGAAAGTACGGAGCTTCTTACAAAAAGAATTGAACATAAAAGAAATCGACCTTTTTTCAAGTCGTGATGAAGTTTTTCAGGGAGAGAAAGTTCTTCAGGAGACAATGATCTTATATGGAGAAAAAGGACAGATTCAAAATGAGAAAATTAAAATTAATATTCTTAAAGACGGAACTTTAGATACAGGAAACAGTTTTTTGGCAGCAGCAGATCAGATTAAGTTTAAAGGATCAGAACAATATCTGCTTTTACCAGAAAATGAAAATGATCTTAAAATTATAGATATAATGTCTGATATGACAGATTCTTTTGAGTCCAGTGGATATCACTTCAAAACGGGACCCGTTGTAGAATTTCGAAATTTAGGGCATATTCATGCACAAACCCATATATAAAAATTGAGATAAAGACGGGAAAGGTTTATTTGATGATTACTATCAGAAATAGTTCAACTGTGCTTATAGAGGATTATGAAAAACATAATGACCAAAAAACAGGATAAAAAAATCATGGTATAGGACTTAGAAATGTGCGTGAAATAGTGTGTCGAAATAATGGAAGATTTTCTCTAGAAGGTAATGGAGAAGAAGTATCTGCAAAGGTAATATTAAATTTAAAATCGACCGTTGACGGAGTTATAGTGGAAAATATGCAGAATTATGATATTCTCTTATTAAAGGAGGGTATTTTTTATGATTGCATGTTTGGTTACTAGTAATTCAAAAATCAAAATACAATCGTCAGACTCAAAAAATATCAAAGAAATAACAAAAGTAGACTTAGATGAAATTCTTGCGAGTCATTCTACGGAATGGGTATATATAGGGCGACCATTGAGATGAAGTTGCCCATTGAGGCTAGCGATGATGATGGGATATTGACTAAGAATGGAACAATGATATATGGTAAAGAAGATGATGCAGTAACAATAGGTGTGCAACCGCTAAAAGATGAAACTGGTAATGTTTCTTTTGAGGGAGTAAGGACACTTATTACTATTAATGAATCTACAGCATCTAAAGAATATACTTTTGCTTATGATCTACCAGAGGGATATTCATTGATAACTGCAAAAGATTATTATCGTGATATAATTGACAATGAAGCGGTAAATGAAAATGATTATGATACAGGTGAAGTTTATATTGTTAATAAAGATAACGTAATAGATACAGTTATTGATGCAGCATGGGCTGTTGATGCAAATGGGAATGATGTGGATACCTACTATGTTGTCAACGGAAATATTTTAACACAGGTTGTTAATTTTGATGAAAAAACGACATTTCCTGTTATTGCAGATCCATCTGCATGGAAAATTGCAAAATGTGTAGCTGCAATCGGTTTGATCGTTGCGGGTACAGTTATTGCGGCAGCGAAAGTTGCAAAAGTAGTAAAATTACATTAAGACCCTAGGCGGAGTTAAAAAGGCTGCAAAATTGGTTGTGTTGGCTTATGCCGCAGGTGATGCGAAGAAGTATGCTCGGCATATAGGAGGCTCATTTAAAAATCTGTGTGAAATTATACTTGGAATAGATACCATTAAATCGCAATGTAAATTTTAAAAGGAGTTTATGGAATGCTTAGGATTTTAGAGAGTTTTCTATTGTTGGTTTTCGGAATTGGAATTTTATGTGAACAGTATACCCAATATCGAAACAACGTATCTAAAAAGAATTTATTCTTGTTTATAACAGCAATTATATTGATGATTTGTGTTGAAGCGAGGTATGCCTGTGAGAAACAGGTGCTGGAGAAGGCTGTCGTTAACGGCAGCCAAGTAAATGATTTAAAGTATGTGCGATACCATCTTCATTATTTGTAAGTGTTACTTCATCAGCAGCATCTTTTAAAGCATCGCATGCATTTCCCATAGCGACACCATGACCTGCAAACTGGATCATTTCCAGATCATTTTCTGCATCACCAAAAGCAATGACCTCAGATGGATCAATGCCAAGACCTTTGCATACATTGGAAAGACCAGAAGCTTTGCTGGTACCCACAGGAATTGCTTCAATATAATAAGGAGCAGTACGGACAAAAGTGACCTGATCTCTAAATGGCATTCCGATCGTTTCTAAAACATCATAAGTTTTTTGAGGATCGACAGCAGTAAGGATCTTATTTAAATGAAAATCAAGATGTTCTGTCAAGGAAGGAACCTCAACATACTCCATAGAATCATTCAATGCCTCTTCTTTGACGCGATATCCATTCTTGTCTGTGACATAAAGAACTTTCCCATCATCAATGATCGGATTTACAGGATAATCTTTCAAATGTTCTAAAATCTCTATTGCGAGATCATCTGGGATGTACTTATCATATAAAACTTCATTTGTAGTAGTATCTACACCTTTCCGCCATTGTAAGCAACGAGCATTCCATGATGTTCATTTAGCTTCAATAGATCTCTGGCATGAAAAAGACCAGGGAGAGGACGGCCGGAAGCAAGAGCAATGCGGATTCCCATTTCCTGAGCTTTGATCATGGTATTTAAAGTATCAGAAGTAATCTTGAGTTGGTCGTTATAAAGAGTTCCATCTAAGTCAACGGCGATTAATTTGTATTTCATAAATTGTGTCCTTTCTATATGTTTTAATTCGTTCTTGTTGTTTGGTTCGTCAAAGAATATAAATTGTTTATTTGTGTAGAAATAATTTATATCAGTGACACTTATAACATATTATAACTGGAAAGAAAGTAGGTTGTAAAGTGTCAAAAATGGACGAGGAGTGTATACAACATACAAGCTAAAAATATCTATAAAGATAGAATGAAAATTTATATATTAGAAATTAAGAAAAACTTAAAGAAAAAGTAATTCTTTTGCAACATATACTGTATACAAAAGGAGTATAATGCCAATGATCAGTTTAAGAAGGTTTTTTTGAAATCGTTCAATGATTTTAAACACAGTATGTGAAAAGGAGAACTTTAAAATGATGAGAATAAAAGAAAATTATTATATAAAAAAATATTATGGAGATTTTGTATTACTAAAACGAGCAAAGAATAAAGAAAATTGCAAAAAAGTATTGGAAAAAGTTGGAGTATATGGTACTCTAAAAGAGGTGAAAGAAGCGATCATCAAAGAGATGATCAAAGATGAAGTTAACCATCGTAAGACGAACCACTTTATAAACTGATTCCTTTGATGCGACAGATGTATAACAGATTTTACGAAGAGAATATGGAGTGTTGTTTCGTCGGATAGTCAGGAAGAACATGTCTTTGTTGGCATATTCGAATAATAAACAACCGAAAGAGCAGAAGGTTTATGGAGTGCCTTCTGCTTTTTCAATTTTTTAACAAAATTTTAAAAATGTTGTAAAAACAACGGATTTCCCAAATCATATCTATTATACTAACGATACAGTAAAGAATATGAGATCAAGAAAAGGAGAATAGATATGATTCGTAGAATTATTGAAATTGATGAAGATAAATGTAATGGATGTGGACTGTGTGCAGATGCATGTCACGAAGATGCGATCGGGATAGTTGATGGAAAGGCAAAATTATTAAGAGATGATTATTGTGACGGCTTAGGAGACTGTCTGCCAAATTGTCCAACAGGAGCGATCAGTTTCGTAGAGCGTGAGGCAGCTGCGTATGACAGAGAAGCGGTAGAAGCAAACATGAAGAAGAAAGCTGAAATGACAGCAAAAGATAAAATAGAAGAAAAGCCGGTATTCCACGGGTGTCCTGGAACAAGAATGAAGACCATGGATCATAAGGCAGAAGAGGTAGCGACAGAGCAGACAGCAACTGTATCTTCTCAGCTGTCTCAGTGGCCGGTGCAGATTAAATTAGTACCTGTTAATGCCCCATATTTTAAGGATGCGAATCTATTGATCGCGGCAGATTGTACAGCGTATGCTTATGGAAATTTTCATCAGGAATTTATCAAAAATAAAGTGACATTGATCGGCTGTCCAAAACTTGATGAAGGAGATTACAGTGAGAAACTGACACAGATCATTGCGAACAATGATATTAAGAGTGTAACGATCGTGAGAATGGAAGTTCCTTGCTGTGGCGGGCTGGAAAATGCGGCGAAGAAAGCGATTCAGGATTCTGGCAAATTCCTTCCATGGCAGGTTCACACAATTTCCATTGATGGAAAGATCTTAGAAGCATAGATGGATCATAAAAGAGAGTTCCGAAAGATGACGGGATTCTCTTTTTTCTTGTATTCCGGCTTTTTGTATGATACACTAATTAATTGATATGTTATGAATACGAAATAAAAATATAAGATAGAAAGAGAAAGGAAATACAGTGTCATGGGATGGAATAAAATTACAATTGATACATTGACATCAGCAGAAGACATGATCAGTTATGAACTTACAGAACTTGGTGCAACTGGTGTGGAAGTTGAAGACCATGTATCATTGACAGAAGAAGAGATGAAAGTCATGTATGTGGATCTATTGCCAGACGATATCGCACCAGACGATGGAAAAGCAAAGATCAGCTGTTATTTTGATGAGAATGAAAATTTAGAGCACATTACAATGCAGATTCAGGCAATGCTTGAAAGACTTCGTGGATTTATGGATATCGGTGCTGGAACAATTTCATTTGATAAGACGAAAGAAGAAGACTGGGTCAATAACTGGAAGAAATTCTTTAAACCGATCCGCCTGGATGAACAGATTGTGATCAAACCAACATGGGAGACATTAGAAGACCAGACAGAAGATACGATCGTTGTAGAGATCGATCCAGGAACAGCATTTGGAACAGGATCTCATGAGACAACAAAACTTTGTATTGAAGGAATGAAACCATATATTAAGGAAGATACAAAGATTTTGGATGTTGGATGCGGAAGTGGAATTTTGTCGATCATCGGACTGAAACTTGGGGCAGGTCATGCGGTTCTTACAGATATCGATCCACATGCGATCTCAGCTTCTGAGGAGAATTTTGAAGTAAACCATATCAGCAAAGATCAGTTTGAAGTATATCAGGGAAATGTTTTAGATGATAAAGAATTTGCAGCATCCTTAGGATCAAAATGTTATCCGGTTGTTGTTGCTAATATTTTAGCAGATGTTATCTCACCATTGATCGAGATCATAGATCAGTTTTTTGACAGCAGATGGTGTTTTTTGTAATCTCTGGTATTATTGATACAAAAGAAAAAGAAATCGCAGACAAATTAAATGCATATGGATTTGATGTCATTGAGACAAGAAGAATGAAAGACTGGGTTTCTATGACAGCGAAGATGAGGTAAGAGATGTACCGTTTTTTATAAAAGAAGAACAGATTCATGACGGAATGATCGAGATTTGTGGAAGTGATGTCAATCATATTAAGAACGTTCTCCGTATGAAAACAGGAGATAAAGTCTATTTAAGTAACGGATCAGATTTAGAATATGAATGCAGCCTTTTGGAATGGACGGACGATACGATCCTTGCGAAGATCGAAGATGTTCATGGCATGGAAACAGAACTCCCAGTAAAGATCACGCTGTATCAGGGACTGCCAAAAGGCGATAAGATGGAGATGATCGTTCAAAAAGCGGTGGAACTTGGAGTGGCAGAGATCGTTCCAGTTGCCATGAAACGTTGTGTTGTGAAACTTGATGCGAAGAAGGCAGCAAAGAAGGTAAGCCGTTGGAATACGATCGCATTAAGCGCAGCGAAACAGGCAAAACGAGGGATCATTCCAGAAGTTCGTGAAGTGAGAAATTTCAAAGATATTTTAGAAGAAGTAAAAGATACAGAATTCATGCTTGTTCCATATGAAGAGGCAAAAGGAATGCAGGCATCCAAAGAACTGATCAGTCAGGCAAAAGGGAAGAAATCAATCGGGATCATCATCGGACCAGAAGGCGGTTTTGAAAAGGAAGAGATCGAACAGCTTAAGGCAGCAGGCGGTCAGACAATGAGCCTTGGAAAGCGTATCTTAAGAACTGAGACAGCAGGAATGACAGTTTTATCTATTTTGATGTTTACGATAGAAGAATAGAGGGAGAAAGCGACATGATTTATTTTGATAATGCAGCGACAACCTGCGTATTTCCAGAAGTTGTAGAAGCAATGCAGGATGCAATGCAGGTCACATATGGGAATCCATCTGCAAAACATATGAAAGGTATTGAAGCAGAGAATAAAGTAAAAGCTGCACAAGAATTAATTGCGAAGACATTAAGAGCCAAACCCAAAGAAATCTTATTTACATCTGGGGGAACAGAATCAAACAATACAGCGATCATTGGAACAGCAATGGCAAATCGCCGCAAAGGAAAGCACATTATTACGACAAAGGTAGAACATGCTTCTGTATATGAACCAATGTATCATCTGGAAGAAGAAGGATATGAAGTGACATATCTTGATGTAGATTCAGAAGGAATCGTAGATCTTGATCAGTTAGAAGAAAGTATCCGAGAAGATACGATCCTTGTATCTTGCATGATGGTAAATAACGAGATTGGAGCCATTGAACCAATTGAAGAGATCGCAAAGATCATCAAAGCAAAGAATCCGAATACGATTTTCCATGTCGATGCGATTCAGGCATATGGAAAACTTCCGATCGTTCCAAAGAATATGGGAATTGACTTATTATCCACAAGTGGTCATAAGATCCATGGACCAAAAGGAATCGGATTTTTATATATCAAGGAAGGAACGAAGATCTCTCCGATCATTTTCGGAGGCGGACAGCAGAAAGGAATGCGTTCTGGAACGGAAAATGTACCAGGAATCGTAGGATTAGCTGTCGCATGTGAAAAGATGATCGGTAAAAACTATGAAAATGCTGAGAAGATCCGTGAAGTCAAAGAATATTTTCAGGAAAGGATCAAAGAGATTGAGGATATCAAAGACAATTCTGGAAAAGCACCACACGTGGCAAGTATCAGCTTTAAGAAGTTAAGAAGTGAAGTACTGTTACATGCCTTGGAAGACAGAGAAATCTATGTATCTTCAGGATCTGCATGTTCATCGAACAAAAAACAGGCAGTCAGTGGAACATTAAATGCGATCGCATTAAGTGATGAATTTAAAGATGGAACACTTCGTTTCAGTTTCTCAATTGAGAATACAAAAGAAGAAGTTGATGAAACGATCAAAGCATTAAAAGAATTAGTACCAATGCTTCGAAGATTTGTAAGAAAATAAAGACCACAAGAAAAGAAACAGTAAGAAAATAAAGGAGAATACTATGAAAGTAACCGCATTTTTGATCAAATACGGTGAGATTGCCATCAAAGGTAAGAACCGTTATATGTTTGAAGACGCATTAATGAAACAGATCCGCCATGCAATGGCACCGTTGGGGATTTTAAAGTAAGAAAAGAATCTGGACGTATGTTTGTCGAAGCACAGGATGAGTTCGATTATGATGAAGCTGTGGAAGCACTGCAGAGAGTCTTTGGAATCGTTGGAATCTGTCCAATGATCATCGAAGAAAATAAAGATATGGAACATTTGACAGAGACAGTTATCAAATTTATTGATGAACAGTATCCAGTCAAGGATTTTACATTCAAGGTTCATGCAAGAAGAGGAGATAAACAGTTCCCTCTTGATTCCATGGCGATCAATATGGAAATCGGTGGGCAGTTACTAGATGCATTTGAAGGGATCAAAGTAGATGTGCACCATCCACAGGTAATGGTGAATATCGAAGTGAGAAAATACATCTATATCTATTCTCAGGAAATCAAAGGACCAGGTGGAATGCCAGTCGGAACCAATGGAAAAGCGATGCTTTTATTATCCGGAGGAATCGACAGTCCAGTTGCAGGATATATGATCGCAAAACGTGGAGTACACATCGATGCAACATATTTCCATGCACCACCATACACAAGCGAGAGAGCAAAACAGAAGGTTATAGATCTTGCGAAGATCGTTGCAAAATATGCAGGACCGATTAATTTACATGTTGTAAACTTTACAGACATTCAGTTAGCGATCTATGAGAAATGCCCTCATGAAGAATTAACGATCATCATGAGAAGATATATGATGAAGATCGCAGAACATTTTGCAAATGAAGGTGGAAGCCTTGCACTGATCACTGGTGAAAGTATCGGACAGGTAGCAAGCCAGACGATCCATAACCTTGCGATCACAAATGAAGTATGTAATATGCCAGTATTCAGACCATGTATCGGTATGGATAAACAGGAGATCGTAGATATTGCAGAGAAGATCGGAACATTTGAGACATCCATTCAGCCATTTGAAGACTGCTGTACGATCTTTGTTGCAAAACATCCAGTTACAAAGGGTAATTTAAAGAGAATTAAGAAATCAGAAGAACATCTGGAAGATGTGATTGATGATTTAATGAAAGAAGCCATTGATTCTACAGAGATCATTCACGTAAAATAAATGGCTGAAGCTGAGACAGTATAACAGAAGCCTCATCAGAATCAAACGAAAGCTCTAAAGGCTTCGAAAGATCGAGGCTTAGCATACTCATCAGTGATCTGGCATCCACGACATAGTCATTGGCAACGATCTCAAACGTGCAGAGTGCTTGTCAAGGATGTCGACAAACGAGTATAGGTCTTTGATGGAATTTAGTTTGATCAATGCATCATACATGGGATAATACTCCTTCCAATTAACAAGGATAGTGTACTCGTATTTGTCATAAAAGTCAACAAGAAAGGAATCGTATGAATTTACAAGGAAAAAGAGCGGCCATTGTAACTCTTGGCTGCAAAGTAAATCAATATGAAACGGATGCCATGTATGGAATGCTTAAGGAAGCAGGTGTTACGATGGTCGATCCGAAAGAAGCGGCAGATATCTACATTGTGAATACATGTTCTGTGACAAATATGGCAGAACGTAAATCAAGACAGATGCTTCACCGCGCAAAGAAGAAGAATCTAGACGTTGTTGTAGTAGCAGTTGGATGTTATGCTCAAGTTGGAAAAGAAGAATTATCAAAAGATACAAATATTGATTTGATCATTGGGAATAATAAAAAGAAAGACTTGATCCATATTTTAGAAGAGCATATGGGAGAGAAGGAATCAGCCGCAGAATCGATCGAAGTTATTGATATTGCGCATGATCAGGAATATGAATCTTTGCATGTAGAACAGTTAAAAGAACATACCAGAGCATATATTAAAGTACAAGATGGATGCAATCAGTTTTGTTCTTACTGCATTATCCCTTATGCAAGAGGAAGAGTCAGAAGCCGTAAGATGGAAGAAGTGTTAGAAGAGATCACGAATCTGACAAAACATGGATGTCAGGAATTTGTGATCACAGGAATTCATGTTACATCGTATGGAAAAGATTTGGGAGATGTTACACTGATCGATCTGTTAGAAGAGATTGCCAAGATCCCGGAAGTTAAGAGAATCCGTTTGGGATCTCAGGAACCTGGATTTATCACAAAGGATACATTGGACCGCCTTTCTAAGATGGAAAGTTTTTGCCCACATTTTCATCTGTCCCTGCAGAGTGGATGTGATTCTGTCTTAAAACGAATGAACCGTAAGTATACAACACAAGATATCAGAGAGAAATGTAAGGCAATTCGTGAACATTTCCAATATCCAGCATTGACAACAGATATTATCGTAGGTTTTCCAGGAGAGACAGAAGAAGAATTTGAAGAGACAAGAAAATTTTTAGAAGAGATCGATCTCTATGAAATGCATGTGTTCAAATATTCCATTCGAAAGGGAACGAAGGCAGCAGATATGAAGCCACAGATCAATGATCAGATTAAGGCAAAACGAAGTAATATCTTATTAGAAATGTCAAAACAACATCAGAAGGAATTTGAGACAAAACAGTTAGGGATGGTCAAAGAAGTACTGATCGAAGAAAAGATGCATGGAAAAGATCATTATTATACAGGGCATACAAAGGAGTATATAAAAGTTGCACTTTACAGTGAAGAACCATTGGAAAATAAGATCGTGAAAGTAAAGCTAAGACAGATCTTAGATGATGGATATGTATTGGCAGAGTGTTAAACAGATGTGAAATTTTATGATTTCCATTGCTATTTCATACATTTTATATTAAAATGGTTAATAAATGAAAGGGACGTGATAATTATGGATAATAATCAAACACAACATTTTTCCGTTGTTAGAGAGGAACTGGATGTACACATGATCTTAGAGCGTGTATATGAGGCACTGCAGGAGAAAGGATATAACCCTGTCAATCAGATGGTAGGATATATTATGTCTGGAGATCCAACATACATTACCAGTCACAACAATGCAAGAAGCATCATCAATAAAGTCGAGCGTGACGATATCATTGAAGCACTGCTTGAGAACTATATTGAGACAAGATTAAAGTAGAGACCGTGGTATTATGAGAAGGATATTAGGGTTAGATTATGGGACGAAGACAGTCGGAGTGGCGTTAAGTGATGAGCTTCATATTACAGCACAGCATTAGAGACGATTACAAGGAAAGATGCGAATAAGTTAAGAAAGACTTACGCAAGGATCGAAGAACTTGTGAAAGAATATGATGTTGAGAAGATTGTTTTAGGTCTCCCAAAGAATATGAATAATACAGTAGGTGAGCGCGGAGAAGATACTTATCTTTCCGCGATGCCTTAGTGCGTCGGACAGGATTAGAAGTGATCTTGTGGGATGAGCGACTGACAACAGTAGCATCAGAGAAAGTTCTGATGGAAAGCGGTGTAAGACGCGAAAAACAGAAAGAAAAGTGATCGACCAGATCGCGGCGTCTATGATTTTACAGGGATATTTAGATTCCCTATAGGAGGAACAGACAATGAGCAAGAAAGACAGCAAGATTCTTTTTTCTGGATGACGATGGACAGGAAATCGAATTTAATGTCATAGAACAGACAACGATCGCAGGTCAGACTTACCTTTTGGTAGAAGACTGCGAAGCATCGAGTGAAGATGAGAGCGTTGTATTGATCATGAAGAAGTGCAGTTAGAGGATGACTATGTATCCTATGAGATCGTTGAGGACGATAAAGAACTGGATATGATCTCAGATATTTTTAACGCACTGTTAGATGGACTTGAAGTGAGTTTATAAAATATATAAGAGTGTTTAAAACAATGGATTGTCAGACCTACGTAGATATGGAGGAAGAAGTTGAAAGACAATCAAGTAAGACAGCAGGCAAGACCAAAACGAAATAATTATTATGCAAATGATAACAAGAAATCATACAATAAGAATAATTATCAGGCAAGGGGAAGAAGACCAATGCCTAGAAGAAAGCCTAGCTCAGTAAAGATCATTCCACTTGGCGGACTCGGCCAGATCGGAATGAACATCACAGCATTTGAATGCAATAACCAGATTTTGATCGTGGACTGTGGACTTGCGTTCCCAGATGAGGATATGTTAGGAATTGATTTAGTTATTCCAGATATCACATATTTAAAGGACAATGCAAGCAAGATTCGTGGACTGGTTATCACTCATGGTCATGAGGACCATATTGGAGCGATTCCTTATTTCGAGAAGGAATTGAACGTACCGATCTATGCGACAAAACTTACCATGGCATTGATCGAGAACAAATTAAAAGAGCACGGTATTTTAAATAACGTGGAGCGCCATGTTGTGACACATGGTGACAAAGTAAAACTTGGAATCTTTAATGTAGAATTTATTAAGACAAATCACAGTATTGCAGATGCAGCAGCACTTGCGATCACAACACCAGCAGGTGTGATCGTGCATACAGGTGACTTTAAGATCGACCATACGCCATTATTTGGGGAAGCAATCGATCTTGCAAGATTCGCAGAACTTGGAAGTAAGGGAGTTCTGGCATTGATGGCAGATAGTACGAATGTAGAACGACAAGGCTATACACCATCAGAGAAGAATGTAGGAAAACGTCTGGACAATCTGTTCGCAGAACATTTAAAAGGACGTATGATCATTGCAACATTTGCATCGAACGTGGATCGTGTACAGCATATCATCAATTCTGCACATAAGTACGGAAGAAAAGTTGCAGTAGAAGGACGAAGCATGGTAAATATCATTGCGACAGCGTCCGAATTAGGATACATCAAGATTCCAAAGAACACATTAATAGAAACTGATCAGATTAAGAATTATCCTGACGATCAGATTGTTTTAATCACAACGGGAAGCCAGGGAGAGACAATGGCAGCATTATCCCGTATGGCAAACTCAACTCACAGAAAAGTATCCATCGTACCAAGTGATACGATTATATTCAGCTCAAGTCCAATTCCTGGAAATGAGAAGAACATCTCAAAGATCATGAATGAGCTGGCATTAAAAGGTGCACAGATCGTATTTGAAGATACACATGTTTCCGGTCATGCATGCCGTGAAGAATTAAGACTTATTTATGCACTGACGAAGCCGAAGTATGCAATCCCTGTTCATGGAGAATACCGTCATCTGATGCGTCATCGTGAACTTGCCATCGAGATGGGAATTCCAAAGGAGAATGCATTTGTATTGGCAGAAGGTGATGTTCTGGAGCTCAATAAGAGACAAGGAAAGATCGCTGGAAAAGTACAGGCAGGAGGAATCCTCGTTGATGGACTTGGTGTCGGAGATGTTGGTAACATCGTATTGAATGACCGTAAGTTACTGTCTCAGAATGGATTGATCATTGCAACAGTTACTCTGCAGAAACATGGCAATATGATCCTGGCAGGTCCAGATATCGTATCTCGTGGGTTTGTATATGTCAGAGAATCAGAATCTTTGATGGAAGGTGCAAGAGATGTTGCAAGAGATGCGGTAGAGGAATGCTTAGAACGTAATATCACAGACTGGGCAAGGATCAAGACGAAGATCAAAGACGAGCTTAGTAATTACATTTGGAAGAAGACAAAGCGTAATCCAATGATCCTGCCGATCATTACAGAGGTTTAAGATGAGTCTTTCAGAAGAGAAGAAGTTTTTTCATTCCGAAGGATGGCAACTGTTTTTTAGGACATTAAGCAGAGTATTTTTAATCTGTGCGATCTTCTGTATTTTCTATGGAGCGTATTTTGTGGCAGAACAGACATTTTCGAATCAGCCATATAATGCACAAAGCCATAAGAAAGTAACGGTCATTGTTACACAGAATGAGTCAGATGAGAAAGTTGCCGAAACCCTTGTTTCAAAGAAACTGATCTATGGAAAGACTAGATTTGTGATCCGCAAATATTTCTCAAAATACAAAGATAAGTCGTTTATTTCAGGGACATATGAATTTACACAGTCTCAGGGAATGGATGACATTATGGGTATTTTATGCGGAGATCATGTATCAGAGGAGATCATACAATGATAGTGGATTTAAATATCACAGAATATATCCGCTCATTGATGAAAGAAGAGAAGAACGATTTAAGCCATATTGAATCAGAGGCCAGAGTCAATCATGTTCCGATCGTCAAACCAGAGACGAAGGAACTCTTAAGGACTCTGGTCCTTTTAAAGAAACCGATGAAGATCTTAGAAGTCGGAGCAGCAGTGGGATTTTCTTCTCTTTATATGAACAGTTACCAGCCGGAAGGCGGAACGATCATCACGATTGAGCGAAATGAAAAAAGAATCAAGAAAGCAAAAGAGAACATCAAAAATCAGGGAAAAGAAGAACAGATCACCTTACTAGAAGGAGATGCGATCGAGATCTTAAAAGGACTTGATGGAAGTTTTGACCTTATTTTGTAGATGCAGCCAAGGGACAGTATATTCATTTCCTTGATGATGTACTAAGACTTCTGGCACCAGAAGGTGTGCTGGTTTCAGATAACGTACTTCAAGACGGAGACGTTGCCAGATCACGTTATGCGATCGAGCGAAGAGACCGCACCATTCATAAACGAATGAGAGACTATTTATATACGATCAAGAATCACCCACAGTTAGAGACAACGATCCTTCCGGTAGGTGATGGCGTAGCAATCAGTATCAAGATGGGAGAAAGTAATGAGAGACGTTGAATTATTAATTCCAGCAAGTAACTTGGAAGTATTAAAAGTTGCTGTGTTATATGGAGCAGATGCCGTTTATATCGGTGGAGAGATGTATGGACTACGTGCCAAAGCAAAGAATTTCTCCATGGAAGATGTTAAAGAAGGAATTGAATTTGCACATAAACACGGAGTGAAAGTTTATATCACTGCTAATATCGTGGCACACAACGAAGATTTAGAAGGAATCCGCAAATATTTTGAAGAATTAAAAGAGATCAAACCAGATGCACTGATCATCTCAGATCCTGGAGTTTTATGATTGCAAAAGAAGTTTGTCCAGATATTGACCGCCACATCAGTACACAGGCAAACAGTACCAACTATGCAACATACAAGTCTGGTATGATCAGGGAGCGAGCCGTGTCGTATCTGCAAGAGAATTATCTCTGGAAGAGATCAAAGATATTCGTGCTCATATCCCAGATGATATGGAAATCGAATCATTTATTCATGGTGCTATGTGTATCTCTCATTCCGGAAGATGCCTGTTAAGTAACTACTTCACAGGAAGAAATGCAAACAGCGGAGAATGCACACATCCTTGCAGATGGAAATACTCTGTGATGGAACAGACAAGACCAGGAGAATATATGCCAGTGTATGAAAATGAACGTGGAACATATATTTTTAACTCCAAAGACTTGAATATGATTGAATATATCGATCAGATCTTAGATGCGGGAATCGACAGCTTGAAGATCGAAGGACGTATGAAGACAGCTCTTTATGTAGCAACGGTTGCAAGAACTTACAGAAAAGCGATCGATGACTGCAAGGAGTCCGTAGAAAAATACAGAGCAAATATGGATTACTACAAAGAAGAGATCGCAAAATGCACATACCGTCAGTTTACAACAGGATTCTATTTTGGAAAGACAGACGAAACTTCCCAGATATATGACAGCAATACGTATATTAAGAACTGCACATACATCGGAATCGTTCAGGGACATAATGACAAAGGATATGCACTCTTAGAACAGAAGAATAAATTCTCTGTCGGAGAGACGATCGAAGTTATGATCCCAGACGGAACAAACAAAGAAGTTATAGTGAAAGCGATCGAAGATGAAGACGGAAGACCAATGGAATCCGCCCCACATCCAAAACAGATGATCTATGTTGATTTTGGAGAAGAGATCAAAGAAGGATATCTGCTTCGAAGAAGAGAAGAAGTCGAAGGAGAGAATTAAGATAAGATCGGCAAAAACTTCAGAATAGAAATGGAAAAGCACTTTCTAAGCAAAGTATCATAGTATGATAAAAAGGCTTAGAAGGGTGCTTTTCTTTTGCAAGAGTTTTTACAACCTTTATTACCAGAGGAAGAACGTCATTATCTGATCCTAAGCCGCCAGGGAGACATGAATGCGAGAAATCTGTTAGTGGAACACAACCTTCGTTTGGTTGCACATATCGTAAAGAAATATCATAATCTGGACAGGGAAAAAGAAGATATGATCTCGATCGGTGTGATCGGCTGATCAAAGCGATCAATACGTATGATATCAGCAAAGGCCACCGGCTTGTCACGTATGCTGCAAGATGCATTGAAAATGAATTATTGATGATGCTTCGTCAGGAAAAGAAAACATCAAAGAACACATCCCTTTATGAGCCAATCGGGATAGATAAAGAAGGAAACGAGATCCATCTGTTAGATATTCTAGGAACACAGGAAACGGACTTGATCAAAAAGATCGAGCAGAAAGAAAATATCAAAAGAATCTATGAAGAATTAGAGAAAATGGAGATGAATAAGGAGAAGAAAACACTGATCATGCGTTATGGACTTTATGGAAGAGAACCAATGACACAAAAAGAAGTAGCAAAAAAACTTCATATTTCAAGATCCTATGTAAGCAGGATTGAAAAGAAAGCACTAATGTTATTAAAAAGTAAAATAAAGACATGACACACTTATATCTTAGATATTAAGAGAAAATGGTAGTTTTTCTTTTATTAATTTAATAAAGTGAAAAAATCTTCACTATACAAAGAAAATAATCATAAAAATCTTCGAAAACAAAGATGCCATATCAAAAAGTGAAAAATTTTTCATATCATTTCACCCACAAAACAGGTAATATAATTGCATACAAAACACACGGACCGATAAGGAGGATAAAAATATGGACGCAATGAAAATCGCAAATAGTATCCCAATGTGGCTTGCCTGTGCACTTCCAGTGGCATTTGTCATCTTACAGGCAGTCTTATTCGCAAGGGGTGCTTACAAATCAGGAAAGAAACTAGGACTTAACGATAAACAGATGAAAAAAGCAATGAAAAGCAGTGCGGTAACATCGATCGGACCATCCATCGTTGTATTAAGTGCGATGCTTTCTCTGTTAGTATCTGTAGGGGGACCAATCGGATGGATGAGATTATCTATGATCGGTTCCGTTATGTTTGAATCTATCGCAGCAGGACTTGGAACATCCGCTGTCGGGGTACAGCTTGGAACGGACACATTAACACCAGAAGCTTTAGGAATGGCAGTCTGGACCATGATCCTTTGCTCTATCGGATGGGCGTTATTCGCAACATTCTCTGCAAATAAGATGGATAAGATTGAAAAGAAAGTTTCCAGAGGAAATACAGGAACACTGACAACGATTGCTTCTTGTGCGATCATCGGTGTATTCTCAGCAATGTGTGCAAGCCATTTATCCAAACCATTTTACTCTATGATGATGAAAGCAGACCAGATCACAATGAGCGGAGCATGGAAGAATGCCTTAGCATGTGTGCTTGGAGCCGTGATCATGTTTGTACTTACCAAAGTTGCAAATAAAAAAGAGATCGGATGGTTAAAAGAATGGTCCCTGACGATCACAATTCTTGGAGCCATGATCATTACAGCATTAGTTTAAGCAGGAGGAAGATACGATGAACAATCAGGATTATTATAATAAAGAATATGTACCACAAGTCAATAAGATCGGTAAGATCACAGGATACCTTGGAGTTCTTCTTTCCTTTACTCCAGCACTTGTATTAGCTGTTGTCTATGGAATCTTACCAAAACCAGCTGCATTATTAACCGCATTTATCAGCGGAGCCAGTGCCTTTGGGGTGTTATGGTTTGTAGAACCGATCTCTTACTTTCCAGTCGTCGGAGCTGCTGGAACTTATATGGCATTCTTATCAGGAAATATCTCTAACATGAGAATCCCATGTGCAAGTATGGCACAGGTGGCAGCAGATGTAGAACCAGGAACAGAAAAAGGATCTGTTGTTGCAACCCTTGGAATGGCAGTATCTATCGTGATTAACGTATCTGTTCTTACAATTGGAGCAATTCTTGGAACTTCTGTATTATCCATGCTTCCAGATACGATCAAAGCCGCATTAAACTACTTGCTGCCAGCTTTATTTGGAGCTTTATTAGTACAATTTGGAATGAAAATGAAAAAACACAGCGTCATTATGGTTGTATTTGCGATCATCTTATATTTTATGATCGGAATGGGATACTTTAACTGGTTGCCAGGGGCATCCAATTGGCTTGGAACCTTAGGATGTGTCTTCGTAAGTATTGCTGTTGGAATGGCGATATTAAAGAATACAACAAAGGAATAGAAAGCAGGGGATAAAATGATCAAACAGGACGTTTATGATGAAGTGCAAGGGTTAGAGCCGTTGTGTCAGGAAATCTGTCATACTTTATGGAATCACCCAGAATTATCTGGAAATGAAAGAGAATCTGCCAATTTCTTAAGAAAAATCTTGAGTGAAGAAGGATTCACGATTGAGAACAATGAACATTTAGAACATGCGTTTATTGCAGAATACGGAAAAGGGAAACCAGTTATCGCAATTCTTGGAGAATACGATGCACTTCCTGGATTATCACAAAAAGCAGATATTAAAAAAGAAATGGTATCCGAAGATGGTGTCGGACACGGATGTGGGCACCATATGTTAGGTGCCGCAGCTACAACTGCAGTCATTGCGATCAAACGTTTCTTAGAAAAAGGGAAACAAAAAGGAACAGTCAGATTCTATGGATGCCCAGAAGAAGAACTGTTAAGTGGAAAGGTAAAGATGGCATATCATCATATGTTTGATGGATGTGATGCAGCAGTGAGCTGGCATCCATCTGATACAAACATGGCACATGATCAAGCATATCTTGCGAATGCATCTGCACATTTTTATTTCCATGGAGTATCATCACATGCAGCATTTGCTCCGGAACAGGGAAGAAGTGCTTTAGACGCCGTGGAATTAATGAGTGTTGGAGCAAACTATTTAAGAGAACATGTCATTGACCGCACAAGAATTCATTATTCTACAGACAGCGGTGGATTTGCACCCAATATCGTGCCAGACCAAGCAAGTGCATGGTATTTTGTCAGAGCACCACATATGAAGGATGTCAAAAGCACAATGGAACGCTTAAAGAAAGTAGCCCAAGGTGCAGCGATGATGACAGAGACGACAGTGGATATTGAAATGGGATGTGGATGCTGTGAGTTATCCACAAACGAAGCATTTGCAGACCTTGCATATGCGAACCTGATTGAAGCAGATGGACCCAAATACACAAAAGAAGAACTACGATTTGCAAAAGAGTTGCAGAAAACCGTGGAACAAGGTATCATAGAGAAAGGAAAAAATCTTCACCAAGTTTATGATGAAGCAATGATCTTAGGTGTTTCACCAAGAGATAAATGGAAAGAAGCAGAACTAAGTGCATCTTCTGATACAGGAGATGTCAGCAGGATCATGCCAACCTGTCTGTTTACGACAGCATGCTGGCCAATTGGATGCTCTCCACATACATGGCAGGCAACCGCAAGCGGAGGGACTTCCATCGGAGATAAAGGAGCCTTATATGCATCTAAAGTGGCAGCAGGAATCGTATATGATCTCTTTACAAAACCACAGGTCTTAGCGAAGATCACAAAAGAATTTAGGGAACGAAATAAAGAACCATACACACCGATGTATGAAGAATGATCGATATGCAAAGAAGCATCCGGTTCCTATGAGCAGTAGGAATCGGATTTTTTCTTATATATATGGATGTTTGATAGAAGATGAATGATTTATAGAAAAAACACGATAAAAATGGAGGAAATAAAGAATGGGAATCGCTGTCAAGGAACTACTGACACTAGAATACTTTAAAGACTATCACGTGATCGCAGGGAAATCAGGCTTACACAAAGAGATTCAGGGAACAACCCTCCTTGAAGCACCCGATGCCCTGCGCTGGGCAAAAGGAAAAGAGCTGGTCCTTTCCTCAGGATATGTATTAGCTCAGGAACCAGACTGCCTCGAAGAAGCATTTAAGTCAGGAAGCATGCAGGGAACCTCTGCCATGATGATCAAACGAGGCCGCTATCTTGACGAGATACCACAGCGATTAATAGATTTGTTTGACCAATACGAGATTCCACTGATCAGTATGCCATTTTCTGTTCCATGGATGGAATTGATGAGTCAGATCAATACCGCAGTGATGAACCGAACGATCCGAAGATTCAAAGTCCACAGCAATAATCATCTGCAAGTATCGGATCAATCCTACAAAGTCCAGAAGATCAATAAGATTCTAAGAGCCGTAGAAGTCGAGATGAAATTTCCGGCATTTATCTATGATCTTGCTGAAGAAAAAAGCTACTACAGTTCCCCGGATTTTAAACGAATCACAGAATCCTTTGGATTATCCGAAAGCGATTATTGGGAACCATCAATGCCCTATACGAAACATACCTTATGCGATTACATCAATATGGCAAGGATCCGCCTGATCAATCCTGGCAATTTAGAAGGGCCACGTGTCAGTTGGATCATTATTCCAATCGTCATGGAAGATATCGTGCAGGCATATTTTGTCGTGATGGAATCCAGAGAATTTATCGATTACTACGATGAATTTGCCATTCGTATCGCGTTTTTAACATTGCAAGGAGTCTATGAACAGATCATGATCGCAGAGAATATGGGAAATATCGGATTTGAGAACTTCATTCATTTAGCCCTCGATTACACAGAAAAAGATGCCAAGAAACTCTTTTATCAGGCAAATATCCAAGGGATTTCCGTAAATACAGCTTATCAATACATTGTATTTCACCAATGCAATGAAGGATACAACGCACGAAATGAAAGAAACACATTTTTGGAAGCCTTCCAGCAAAGCAAGTTAGGGAAGATCGGAAAGATTGCCTTTCTGGATGAAAATGATGGCTTGATCTTATTAGAAGCAGAAAAGATCCACAACAGCATACCCTGGACCAAAGACACAACAACGGAATTATTAAAAGAATTCCAGAGATACATCGGATTAAAATTTGCCGATATGAGACTGGAATTTGGAATCTGTCAGGAAGAAAAGACACTGTTAGAAGTCAGAGAATGTGTCAAGAAATGCCAGAAAGTATTAAAGATGGGAAGCATTATCTTCCTGAAAAGGATATCTGGGAATATGAAATGTTAGGACCTTTAACATGGATAGAGATTCCTGAGAATGAGTTAAAAGAGATGTTAAGGAAATATCGGGAGTTGATGGAAGAAGAGAAGAATATTGAATTATTAAAGACATTAAAGATTTATCTGGAAACAACATGAACTACAGTGTGACCGCGGAGAAGATGTATGTGCATATTAATACGATAAGAAAGAGATTGATAAGTGAATGATCTGGTGAAGATTGATTGGGAGGATCATGTGGATCGATTGAAGATGGAGATTTTATTGCAGTTTTTGGGATTGGAGGAGTGAAAATATTAATTTTTGTTGAGGAAGTATCGCACTTGCAATATAATAAAAATAAGAGGAAATAAAAATGGAGATGCACGCTTATTCTGAGGACTATTTGTTAACAGCACAAAGAATTCTAGGAGATATGTTAGACTATGCAGTAAATGAATATGAATTTGACCCAGACGAGTTTTATAAAATGTTTTTAGTATCCGATGTATCCAGACAATTTCAAGAAGGAAATCCAACATATATAGCAGGAAAAAATGGCTGTGAAATGGTAAAAGAAGTGATAAGATCAGCAGGACTTATAATGGAAGAAATTCCAGATGAAATGTATTTGGACAAATCTCCAGAATATTGGGCTGGCTGGGCATTGGCGTATTATCAATGGTATACAGCAAGACCGTTTATGAAGATATACAAAGTAGTAACGATAGAAGATCTTTTAAAAATGTACTCCGTATATCATGAAATGGATATTATGAAATTCGTAGAAGCAATCAATGAAAAATGGGATCAATATTATACAGAAACAAATTTAAAACGTTTACGTAAAATTGCAGGATTGTCACAAAGAGAACTTGCAGATTTGTCCGGTGTTGCACTGAGACAGATTCAATTACTTGAGCAAAAAAAACGAAATATTAATCACACAAGAGCGATTGATGTATTGAAGATTGGGAAAGTTTTAGGATGTAAATCGGAAGACTTGTTAGAGATATAAAGTAAAAAGGGTAGATGTCATTTTGGCATCTATCTTTTTATTGATATAATTAGCAAATCAATAAAGTTATACGAACGACTAAAAAATAAGTTGAATGGATGATTAAAATATGTTAATATAAAAATAACTAAAAAAAGTTATTTAAAGAGGTGGAGAATATGGAAAAATTAACAAATTTAGAAGAAATGATCATGAAATGTATTTGGGATTACGGAGAAGAGATTCCATTTTTACAAATTGGAAAAGAGTTAAAAGAACGGTATGGCAAGGAATACAAGAGAACAAGTATACGAACTTATCTATTTCGTTTAGAAGATAAAGAATATTTGAAAGTAGATAAAAGGGGAAGAAATGCCTATGTTTATCCGATTATTTCGGAAAAAGAATATCGAAAAGAAAAAGCAGAAGATATACTGGACAATTGGTTTGATGGATCAGCAAAAGAATTATTTACTGCATTAAGTGAAAAGATTCCAAAAAGCGAAAAAGAAAGGCTAAAAGGTGTATTAGATGATATGGATTTTATATAAAAATATGCTGATGCTGTTTTCAGCAGTACTGCTTAATTTTATATTAGGAACGATCATATATATTATTTGGAAGTTACTTGGAAGACTTGCAGAAAGCAAGGGATATGTGGAGATTAATTATTGGATATGGAAGATCGTACTATTAGCATTTCTGTGTCCAGTGGGGATTATAGTACTTTTTGGAATAAAGAAGAAAGGATTGTATGGTTTTGATTTTTGGTATGCGAATAAAATCAGAATTCTGTTAACAGTAATAGGAATTGTGTGGTTTATTGGAAGTGTGATAAGGGCTTTCATATATATGAAAGATGCATCAGATGCATAAAAATGTTACAGAAAGGAAGAAAATGTCAGCCTGAGATCATCAAGAAAAAACGGCAGATTTGTTGTGAATTAGGACAAAAAAATAATATTGATATTGTAAAACACAAAGGAATAAAAATTCCAATGGCATATGGGATTTTTCATCGAAGAATCGTTTTGCCTGAAATTGAATATAGTGAAGAAGAAATAGATATTATTTTGCACCATGAATTGATTCATCATAAACATCATGATCTGTTATGGAAAGCAATCTTTATGATGGTCCATATTATTTATTGGTTTCATCCAGGAATGAAAGATTTGATAAGACAGTTAGACCAATGGGGAGAAGCATATTGTGATAGAACAGCTAGCTATTATATAGAAAGCATGAAGACTTATTTCAACGTGATCATAGATATAGCAACGGAAGAAAAGGAATGCAATACATATTGCATGGGATTATGCGAAAATAGTGAACTTTTGGTTCTTCGAATGAAAAGAATGCAGTCTTATTTAAATCAAAAGCCATTAAAAAGGATAACAGCAGTTAGTTTGATATTGATCATATTGGGTATAAGTTCGATAACTGTGGCTGCATCTACGATTGGATTTGCAAAAGGATATGTTTATGTTGCAGATCAGACAATGGATGAGGAATCAGTAATAGAAACAGAGAAGTTATAGATTATAAAATAGACAGAAAAGAGAAAATACGGAGTCAAAAAAGAGAAGGAATAGAAGTGATAAAACAAGGAGCTATAATTCCAGATGTTAATGATGCGGGAATTCTTGACTTAAAACTTAAGGCAAAAGAAAGAATGGAAACGAAAAAGAAATATATAGATAAAAAGAAAGGGAAAGAAATCGAAATTTCAGTTAGCACAGGGTTAGAAGAGGATCATGTTAGTAAGAAAATAGCAATAGGAATTATTGAACCAAATGGAAAGGAAAGATATATTGAAGAAGGAAGAAATTTATGGCATGGTTTTAAAATAAACAAAAGTGGAGATTACGTAATTTTTATTGAAAATTATGGAGAAAAGGATGTGGATATTTCAGGTTATTGTTCAGTTAATCCATATATAACGAAAGAGGAGGATAAGAAATTTGAAGAAAGTAATAATTAGCATATGTATAATGGTGAGTTTAATGGGGGGTTTTTGTAAATGTAAATGCATCAGAAGATCAGGAAATGAGGAAGTAAATTATCTTGCAAGCTATCGTTTTATGATCAAAATAGGAAACGAATACGGAAAAGGAAAACATATACATATGTATCGAAAGCAGATATTCCCGGGTTAACAGATACAAGTTATTCAAGAATCCGTTCAATGATGGCGAATCTACAAAAGAAGAGCTTTTTCAAAAATTATAGCAATGCAAATAAAAAAGCGTTTGTATTTGGAGTGGCAATGCATACTTCAACAGATACTTTTGCACATTCAACCTATCGTTATTACAATGGAACATGGTACAGTATAACGCATGCAATTAACGAAAAAAAAGGTCAGTATAAGAAAAATGAGGCAGACAATTCTAAGTTTGTACCAGAAAGATTTGATATGGCATATCGTGCAGAGAGAAATACATTATATCGTTATCAGAGAAAAAGATCTGATGTTGCAGTATGTCATGATTTCCATGCAGCAAATGATCCAGATAAATATTATCCATCAAATCCTGCGTTCAAAGTAAAACGAATTTCCAAATATGGAACACAGGTACATTTATCAGATGCTAATGTGATTGCACATTTTGCAACAATTAACTATAACTAAACCAATAAGGAGGTTGGTCATTATGAAACAAAAAAGATTTTACAGCTATGCACTTGCAACGAGTCTTTTGATTAGTTCATTCGGAGGCTTAGTGAATGTATCTGCAGCAACCTATCAGGATGCAGAAGAAGTTAAGGCACAAGAACATGTCAGCATCATGAAAATGGATGCATCAGCAAGTGATTTGTTCAAATTTTCAACAAAATCACAAAGTAAATGGATTCCAGTTTATCCACAGGCAGATGGTATTTTAGAAATTGGTGCAAATGTATCTGTATATGATAAGGATAAAAAGGCAGTAGCGACAATTCTTGATACAGAAGATCAACAAGTATTTGTACCAAATGTAAAGAAGGGAGAAGTATATTATCTAAAACTGGCAGATCAGATAAAAGATGAATTTGTAGCAACAATTTGTGTAAAAAAAGATAATGTGACACCACTTCAGACAAATATATTATATACACAGTCAGGGCAGGATAAAAATATTTATCAAGAATTCAAAACGGATAAGAGAAGCAGCCAAAGCATTTATCTCAAACCATCTAATTACAGTAATAAAAATGTTACATTCTACCTTCAAAAAAAGGAAAAAAGGTGTATGGAAAACAATTACAAATAGGATGATAGCGGTTGCAAATGATCATAAAAGGGTAACCTTTGATACAGGACTAAAAAAAGGAGAATATCGTTTAGTATCCAATGCTGCAACAGGTCAGATTTATCAGATTGCACTTCAGAATCAGCCAGTCAGCAACAAATATCAGACAAAGAAAGCAAAAGCACAAACAATTAAAAAAGGAAAAACAGTACGGAATATTATACAACATCAGAGAAAGCAGCCCGCTGGTATAAAGTAAAAGCAACAAAGAAGC
>ENA-OQCS01000237-OQCS01000237.1-human-gut-metagenome-genome-assembly--contig:-NODE-237-length-29803-cov-2.136272_pt1 | contig 29803 bp, 48 predicted proteins | sample MGYA00242757_ERZ504575 | MGnify/ENA primary metagenome ERZ504575 (study PRJEB26092, sample SAMD00036297) | human gut metagenome | host: Homo sapiens | study: EMG produced TPA metagenomics assembly of... | reverse complement strand
TGGCGACCAGATCGGTTCCGACTGGTGGGCGTGTGCTATATTCTCGACGAGCCAGTATCGGACTGCACCAGAGAGACAATGACAAAACTGCTGAATACCCTGAAGAATCTTCGGATCTGGGCAATACCCTGGTAGTGGTGGAACACGATGAGGATACCATGCTGGCAGCGGATTATATCGTAGATATTGGTCCCGGTGCCGGTTCCCACGGTGGCGAGGTTATCGCCTGTGGTACTGCAGAAGAGATCATGCAGATCCCGGAGTCCATTACGGGACAATACCTCAGTGGTAAAAAAAGAATTCCTGTGCCGGAGACCAGGAGAACTCCTGCCGGCTGGATCAAAGTACTGGGAGCACAGGAAAATAACCTGAAAAATGTAGATGTGGAGATCCCATTGGGCGTCATGACATGCGTTACCGGTGTGTCCGGCTCCGGAAAAAGCTCACTGGTGAATGAGATTCTCTACAAACATCTGGCGCGAGAGCTGAACCGTGCACGTTGCATTCCAGGTAAACATAAGGGAATCGAAGGCGTGGAGCAGCTGGATAAAGTCATCAACATTGACCAGTCTCCCATCGGACGTACTCCCAGATCCAATCCGGCTACCTATACCGGAGTGTTTGACCTGATCCGCGATCTGTTCGCCTCTACGGCGGATGCCAAGGCGAAGGCTACAGCAAGGGTCGCTTCAGCTTCAATGTCAAGGGCGGACGTTGCGAAGCCTGCGGCGGTGATGGCATTATCAAGATCGAGATGCATTTTCTGCCGGACGTCTATGTGCCTGTGAGGTCTGCGGTGGCAAACGTTACAATCGTGAGACACTGGATGTGAAATACAAGGGCAAGAGCATTTTCGACGTACTGGACATGACCGTAGAGGAAGCATTGCCTTTCTTTGAGAATGTGCCCTATATCCGCAGAAAGATCGAGACCTTATATGATGTGGGACTTCTTATGTGAAGCTGGGACAGCCCTCTACCACGTTATCCGGCGGTGAGGCACAGCGTATCAAACTGGCAACCGAACTCTCCAGGAGAAGTACCGGGAAGACGATCTATATTCTCGATGAGCCTACGACAGGATTACATTTTGAAGATGTGCATAAGCTGGTGGAAATCCTCCACAGACTGGCAGACGGCGGCAATACTGTAGTCGTCATCGAACACAACCTCGATGTGATCAAGACCGCGGACTATATTATTGATATGGGACCGGAAGGCGGCGACCGCGGCGGCACCGTGATCGCACAGGTACTCCGGAAGAGATCATTAAAGGTGAAAAAATCCTATACCGGCTACTATGTGAAAAAGATGCTGGAGAAGGACAAGCGCTGCGCAGCTGAATCTAATGCGCCTGCGGATTGCAATTGTGAAAGTATTGAACAGTTATGAAAAAATAATAATTACCCTCTATGAAAATGGGAAAAATTCAGTTATAATATGATGTATATGACTAAAATAGCGTGTAGAGTCTAAACTTATATATAGATTGATACCATCGGAAAGGGGTAGAATAGAAAATGCAGTGCACAGACATCGGAATTGATTTAGGTACCGCCAGCATTCTGGTATACATCAGAGGAAAGGGAGTCGTATTAAAGGAACCCTCTGTTGTAGCTTTTGATAGAGACACGAACAAGATTAAAGCCATTGGAGAGGATGCACGTCTGATGCTGGGAAGAACTCCCGGCAATATCGTAGCGGTAAGACCCTTACGCCAGGGTGTTATCTCCGACTATACCGTAACTGAGAAAATGATGAAGTATTTTATCCAGAAGGCTTTGGGTAAGAGAACCTTCCGTAAGCCTCGCATCGCGGTCTGCGTACCCAGCGGCGTTACGGAAGTAGAGAAGAAAGCCGTAGAAGATGCTACCTATCAGGCAGGTGCCAGAGAGGTATCTATCATAGAAGAACCCATTGCAGCAGCAATCGGTGCCGGAATTGATATCTCCAAGCCCTGCGGTAACATGATCGTGGATATCGGCGGTGGTACTTCCGATATCGCCGTGATCTCTCTGGGAGGTACGGTAGTCAGCGCTTCCATCAAGATCGCCGGAGATGATTTCGACGAAGCCATTGTTCGTTATATGCGTAAGAAACACAATCTGCTCATCGGTGAGAGAACCGCAGAAGATCTGAAGATCAAGATCGGTTCCTGCTATAAGAGAGCGGAAGTGGATTATATGGATGTCAGAGGACGTAACCTGGTAACCGGTCTGCCGAAGACCGTCAAGGTATCTTCCGAGGAGACAGAGGAAGCTCTGCGCGAGACCACAGCACAGATCGTGGAGACCATTCACAGTGTTCTGGAGAAGACTCCCCCTGAGCTGGCAGCGGATATTGCCGACAGAGGGATTGTGCTGACCGGAGGCGGAAGCTTACTGCGCGGTCTGGAGGATCTGATCTCTGCCAAGACAGGGATCAATACCATGACAGCTGAGGATCCCATGACAGCAGTAGCCATCGGAACCGGTAAATACGTAGAGTTCCTTGCAGGATACAGAGATAATTAATGAAGCAAATGGCAGGATGCCGGACATTTGTCGAAGGATCGATATCGCAAATGGAGGATACAAATGGTTAAAGGATTATACACCGCATACACGGGTATGATAAACGAGCAGAACCGAATGGATATCATGACCAACAATCTGGCCAATGCATCTACCGTCGGCTATAAAAAGGAAGGCTCCACCAGCCAGTCCTTTGATGATGTGCTGACAGTTAAGATCAAGGACAGTCCGTAGGCATGCGAAATGTGCAGAGACTGGGAGTGAAGAATCCCGGAGTTAAGATCGGTGAGAATTATACAGACTATTCCCAGGGATCTTTCCGAATCACGGGCAATACGTATGATCTTGCTTTGTCGGGAGAAGGCTTTTTTGCCATTGAATTTACGAACAAAGCCGGAGAGACAGATACCAAATATACCCGCGCCGGTCAATTCACACTGAACAAGGACGGCTATCTGGTGACAGAAGAGGGTGACTATGTCCTGGATACACAGAACAGACGGATCCGGCTGAATACTCTGATCGATTCTTCCATCACAGATGACGGCACGATCTACCAGAATGGTCAGGCAGTGGCTAAGATTCAGGTGACAGATTTCGAAGATTATGATTATCTGGAAAAATACGGCGAGACCTACTATCAGCCGATCCAGGGAGCCAAAACGATTGCGGCAAAAGCACAGGTGAAATCCGGCTATCTGGAAATGGCAAATGTGCAGATCGTATCGGAAATGGTGAATCTGATTTCGATTACCCGGGCATATGAGTCGAATCAGAAGGTAGTGCAGACGATCGACGATACACTGGACGTAGCAGTGAACCAGATTGGCAGAGTACAGTAATCTAAAATAAAAAAGAGCCGATATATATAATGATGCCAGGGTCAAAGGTCTAAGCCCACATGAGCTTGCTCATAGGTGGGTGAAAGACCTTAGGACCGCCCCGATATGAGCATAAAGTGAGATGATAATCCCACGATATGCGAATAGAGTAGGATTGTGGGAGTGCGTAGCACGGAGCATCCGTAGGCATCAAGGTCGGGGGGCAAAAGCACCCGACCTTGATACACAACTTTCAGGATGGCAAACCGGATCATGGATGATATCAGGGACAGCGTGAGAGGAGACTACATATGGTCAGAAGCTTATGGACAGCAGCGACCGGCATGATCGCACAACAGACAAATGTGGATACCATTGCCAATAACCTGGCAAATGTCAACACCACAGGCTATAAGACACAGGTGAATGAATTTAAGAGCCTGTTATATCAAAACATCCAGACGAAAACAACCTCCGCTAATGGAGATGCGAAACCGAGCAGTGCACAGGTGGGACTGGGCGTACGGAATGCTTCCATCAGTTCCGTGTTTAAGGAAGGAAGCCTGACGGCATCCGACAGCGACACCGCATTTGCAATTGACGGTAAGGGATTTTTCGCAGTTCGCGGTGCGGACGGCAATACCTACTATACGAGAATGGTAATCTGAAGTTTACCCTGGCTTCGAACGGTGGCAATATGCTGGCAACCTCAGAGGGACTTCCGGTACTGGATACGCAGGGACGTCCTATTGTCCTTAGTAATAACTATGTAATGAGCAAGGTTACTGTCAGCAAGGACGGCAGCCTCTGCTATCCGGATGCACAGAACAATCCGCAACCCATCGGTATTACGATCGGCGTATTCCAGTTCAATAACCCGAACGGCCTGGAGAGACTGGCAGACAGCCTGTATCAGCAGACAGCAGCCAGCGGACAGGCGATCAACGAAGCTACCAACAATAATGTGGAGCGAAGCAGTATCATTCAGGGATATCTGGAAAGCTCCAACGTACAGGTAGTGGATGAGATGGTCAATATGATCGTGGCACAGAGAGCTTATGAACTGAACTCCAAAGCCATCACAGCATCCGATGAAATGCTACAGCAGGCGAACAACCTGCGTAGTAATGAGAAATGTCAAAGCGAAAGATGACATTGCCTGCTGGCAGGCAAAATTGTCAGATTGCGGTTTGATAGGGCGAATGCCCGACATCGAAGGAAACGCGAAGCGTTTTCGAGATGCATTGCTCATTACCGTGGAATCTAGAAAGGCTAAATTATGGATATTAGAAGTTTATACGGAAGCTCTGCGCTGGACAGTACCGCTTACACCAATGCAGCGAACCAGACGGCTTCCAAATTACAGGATAAATTAAACAGCTCCGATTATTCGAAGGCAACAGATGATGAACTCATGGATGCCTGCAAACAGTTTGAATCCTATTTTTTGGAGCAGATGTTCAAAGAAATGATGAAGACCATTCCGGAGAGCGAGGATACTTCTTCCTCCAATTCCCAGCTGATGGACTATTATAAGGATGAAATGGTACAGCAGATCGCATCAGATTCCACAGAGCAGAACAGTCTGGGACTGGCACAGATGCTTTATGAGCAAATGAAGCGCAATTATAATCTTGAGTAAGTATTTCGGGCTGCCGTTCCCGGCGGCCCTTTTCTTTATCTTTTACCGCAACCGCGGCATTTTCCGGGCATTTCGCAGAGAACAGCCACAAATACACAGCAGAATGAGGAATAAAAATGGAAAGCATTACAGGATATGTAGATCATATTGTCTTTCAGAACAGTGAAAATGGATATACCGTCATGATACTGATGATGGAAGGGGAAGAAGTGACCTGTGTCGGCATGTGCAAAGGTCTGGGACAGGGAGAAAATATCACTGCCGAAGGGGAGTATATAGAGCATCCGGTGTATGGAAGACAGTTTAAAATACAGAACTACGAGACGGTGACCCCCACGGATCGTGTAGGAATGGAAAGATATCTGGGATCCGGTGCGATCCGCGGAGTGGGAGAGCACTGGCGGCCCGTATTGTGAAAAAATTCGGCGATGACACGTTCCGGATCATAGAAGAAGAGCCGGAGCGCTGGCGGAAGTGAAGGGTATCAGCGAACGAAAAGCACAGGAGATCGCCATCCAGATGGAAGAAAAAAAGGATCTTCGGGAAGCGCTGGTATATTTGCAGCAATACGGCATCAGTAATACACTGGCGGTAAAAATATATAATACTTATGGTGCGGAAATGTATAGCGTCATGCGGGAAAATCCGTATCGTCTGGCGGAGGATGTGAGCGGCGTCGGATTCCGGATCGCGGATGAGATCGCGGGAAGGATCGGAATTCACACGGACTCGGATTATCGTATCCGCAGTGGAATCTTGTATACGCTGTTACAGGCGGTAGGAGAAGGGCACTGTTATCTGCCATTGGAGCAATTGCTCTGCCGTGGAGCGGAACTATTGGGAGTGACAGAGGATAACATCCGTCCGCAGGTGGATAATCTGATCGTGGACCGGAAGCTGGTGGCGAAAGGAGAAGCGGTGTTTGCGGCACCTTATTATTATGCGGAACTGAATTGTGCCAATATGCTGCGGAATCTGAATATTCCCATGGCAGAATCGGAGAATCTGCCGTCACAGGACATGGCAATCCGCAAGAGACTGGAGCGGATGGCGGAAAATCTGTCCATGGAACTGGATGAACTGCAGTTGAAAGCAGTGGAAGAAGTATCAAAAACGGTCTTTTTATTTTATCCGGCGGTCCGGGAACCGGCAAGACAACTACCATCAATATGATCATCCGTTATTTCGAATCGGAGGGAATGGATATTTTCTGGCGGCACCCACAGGCCGTGCGGCGAAGAGGATGACGGAAGCAACCGGATTCGAGGCTAAGACGATACACCGGCTGTTGGAACTGAACAGCGCATTATCCGGAGATGACAGCAGAAAGGCAAATTTCGAAAGAAACCAGGAGAATCCGCTGGAGCCGATGTCGTGATCATTGATGAGATGTCCATGGTAGATATCCAGCTGTTTCAGGCGCTGTTGAAAGCAATCCTTCCGGGGACGAGACTCATCCTTGTGGGAGACGTGGATCAGCTGCCCAGCGTAGGCCCGGGACAGGTATTAAGAGACCTCATGAACAGCAAGGCGTTCCCCATGGTGACACTGGAGAAAATCTTCCGGCAGGCCGGACAAAGTGACATTGTTGTCAATGCACACCGCATCAATAAAGGAGAACAGATCGCATTAGACAATAAATCAAAGGATTTCTTCCTGCTGGAGAGAAGTGACGTAAATGTCATATATAAACATATGATTCAGCTGATCCAGGATAAGCTGCCCCGATATGTCAATGCAACGCCGTTTGACATTCAGGTATTGACGCCCATGAGAAAGGGGAGTCTGGGATGTGAAACCTTAAACGGAATTCTGCAACGGTATCTGAATCCGGCCGATTCTTGTAAAAAGGAGCATGCGTGCGGAAATGCAGTGTTCCGTGAGGGCGACAAGGTCATGCAGATCAAAAATAACTATCAGCTGGAATGGGAGATCGTCGGCAGATATAATATTCCCATAGATAAAGGTCTGGGTGTATTCAATGGAGATATGGGAAGAATACGGGAGATCAATGATACCTCTGCGACACTGACGGTAGAGTTTGATGATGGCAGACGTGTAAATTACCCATTCTCCGGACTGGAAGAACTGGAATTGTCGTATGCGATCACCATACATAAGTCCCAGGGAAGTGAATACCCGGCGGTTATTCTGCCGCTTCTCGGAGGACCGAGAATGCTGTTTAACCGCAATCTTCTGTATACGGGGATCACCAGAGCCAGAAACTGTGTCACGATTCTGGGAAGCAGTGAAACAGTCCGGAATATGATCGACAATGTCAGTGAGAATCGCAGATACACTGCACTGGAGCAGAGAATCCGGGAGGTTTGTGATCTCCCCGAGATATGCTGCTTGCGGGAGGAAGCATGAAGATACTATGGCAGCTGCTGTTCCCTACGAGATGTCCGGTGTGTGACAGGATCGTAAAACCTTTCGGAGAGAAGATCTGCCTGGAATGTCTTCCGAAGCTTCGCGTGGTAACTCCACCCTGGTGTATGAAATGTGGCAAGAAGATACGGGACGACGGAGAATTCTGCAGCGACTGCCGCCAGAAACAGCATATGTTTGATCGCTCCAGAACACTGTATGAATATGCGGCGGCCGCACCTTCCATATACCGTTTTAAATACAAGGGAAGACGAGGAATACGCGGAATTCTTCGGAGAAGAAATGGGAAAATATCTGGGAGATTTATCCGCAGCGTATCGCCGGACGTACTGGTACCGGTACCTCTGCATAAAAAGAAGCTTTCGAAGCGGGGATACAATCAGGCAGCCTGCCTGGCACGGGCCCTGGGGAAAACATGCAGCTGCCGGTAGATGAAAAGCTGGTGAAAGAGTGCGGAATACGGCGCCTATGAAGCGGTTAAATCCCGCGGAAAGGCAAAATAATTTGAAAAAGGCTTTTAATATAGGCAGAAATGATGTAAAATTATATGACCGGATTATCTGGTGGATGATATTTATACGACAGGTACCACGCTGGATGAGATCGCAGCTTTGCTGAAATCCCATGGCGTATCCGAAGTGTATTGCGTTACGCTGGCCTGTGGGGCCGGATTATGATGAGGAAGGTGTGAAGTATAATGAATATAAGAAATTGCAGAATGTGCGGACATATATTTAATTATGTAGCAGGTCCGATCCTGTGTCCTCATTGCAGAGAAAAAATGGAAGCAAAGTTCCAGGAAGTAAAAGAATATATCCGCGCGAATCCCGGAGTGGGAATACAGGATGTGGCAGAGAACTGCGATGTGGAACCCTCACAGATCCAACAGTGGCTCAGAGAAGAGAGACTGGAGCTGACAGAAGGATCCGCAATCTATCTGCAGTGTGAAAAGTGCGGCGCACCGATCCGCAGCGGAAGATTTTGTGAAAAATGTAAGTATGAGATGTCCATGGATCTCCAGAGTGTGCTGCCCAAAAAGTCTGTAGGAACGCAGAACACCAGAATCTCTAGGGACGGAGAACGGATGCGTTATCTGTAGGCATCCGCAGACGGAGGAGTTATGCTGAACGAAGAAAAGATCATATTGATGACCCAGATGGCATCTTATGAAGAAAACGAAGGCAAAAAGAACATGGCGATCGGCCGGTATTTTCGCAGCGACTACATTGCGATACAGGTATTGAAATCCGTATTGTGTGCCACGATCGCCTATGCGGTCTGTTTTGCTCTGTTTATTTTTTACGATTTTGAGACCTTTATGCAGGACATTTATAAAATGGATCTGGTCAGTTTTGCCAAAAATGTTCTGATGTATTATGGAATCACGGTAGTGGTATACGGAATTGCCTCCTACCTGATCTGCTCTTTGCGTTATGCCAGGGCGAAAAAAAGCCTGAAATGCTATTATAATAATCTGAAAAAGCTGAATTCTATATATAATGAGTAGGCAGCAGATTAATTTGGAGGAAATATGACTGCGTTACTGGAATTAAGAGAAAATCTGAAAAAGATATACAGCCGGAATGAAGCGTTTATTGCACCGGTGATCAAGTTCCTGCTCAGCTTCATCGTGCTGAGTATCATAAATGGTAAAATGGGTTACATGACAAAACTGGACAATATGGCGATCGTACTGATCGTTTCTCTGCTATGTTCCTTTTTGCCTACCGGTTTTATTGTATTATTTGCCATGATGTTCTCTCTGCTGCATATGTATGCGTTGTCTCTGGAGACAGCTGCAGTGGGACTGGTAGTATTCTTACTGTTGTATCTGCTGTTCCTGCGTTTCACGGCGAAGGAAGCAATGGTAGTGGTGCTGACACCGGTGCTGTGTATGCTGAAGCTTCCCTATGTGATGCCGGTGGCTATGGGACTGATCGGCACTCCCGCTTCCTGCGTATCGGTAAGCTGCGGCGTTGTGGTATATTATCTGCTTCAGACAGTGATCACCAATGCACCTACGATCAATTCCATGGGTGCGGAAGAGGCTACGGCGAAGCTGCGTCTGCTGATCGACGGCATTTTGGGAAGCAAGGCTATGCTGGTAACCATCGTGGCATTTACCATTACGGTGGTCGTAGTATATCTCATTCGCAGAATGAGTGTGGATCATTCCTGGACCATCGCAATGATCGCCGGAGTCATGATAGAAGTACTGATCCTGCTGGTGGGGGATCTTATGTATGATACCAACCTTTCTATCTTCAGTGCGCTGCTGGGAGCGGTTGTTACTGTGCTGGTATGTAAGGCGATAGAATTTTTCCGGTTCTGCCTGGATTACAGCAGGACGGAAAAGGTGCAGTTTGAAGATGATGAGTATTATTATTATGTAAAAGCGGTACCGAAGATGACTGTTGCGGCACCGACCAATACTGTGAAAAAGATCAACACCCAGCGCCGGCCGGCAAACCAGACGGCCCATCCTGCTGGGCAGGGCAGACCTTCCGGCCAGAGCCGGAGTGGCGGACAGAATATCAGAAGTGCGGAAGGATCCGCAAGAAGTGTAGTAACAGAGCGTACAGCGCCTGCCAGAAGCAGCGCTCCTTATGGACAGCAAAATCCTTACCGCGGACGTGAAATGACCGGCGGCAGAAGCGTTACCATAAGCAGTGACCATATGGCGCAGGACGACTCGGACGATTACGAAGAATTGTTCTGAAGGATTAATGAAAAATGCAGTTGTGGGATAAGCTGGCAGAATATGCGAAAAACTTCAGCAGTTACCGTACGACCATGGATTTCGGCGATGTGGCGGAGATCCTGATCATTGCGGTATTACTGTATTATACATTGGTATGGATGAAGACGACCCGGGCATGGATATTGCTTAAGGGTCTGATTGTCATCCTTGTTTTTTGCTGCTGGCTTATTTTTCCGGATGACAACGATACTGTGGATGGCGCAGAATGTGCTGGGGTTTGCGGTGACGGCATTGATCGTGGTGCTGCAGCCTGAGCTGAGGAAGGCATTGGAAGAGCTGGGCAAGAAAAACATTATCAGTCTGTGCTGCCGTTTGACAACAGCCACCGCGTGAATGAAGAATTCTCGGAGAAGACGATCAACGAGATCACCAAAGCTGTGTGGAGATGGGCAAGGTAAGGACGGGAGCCCTGATCGTGATCGAACAGAAGGTATCTCTGCGTGATTACGAGAGAACCGGTATCGATGTGGACGGTATTGTTACCAGCCAGCTGCTGATCAATATATTTGAACATAATACACCGCTTCATGACGGAGCGGTGATCATACAGGGGAACAGAGTGGTATCCGCCACCTGCTATCTGCCGTTGTCTGACAATCTGGGACTGAGCAAGGAGCTGGGAACCAGACACCGGGCCGGTGTGGGTATCTCAGAGATCACGGATTCCCTGACGATCATTGTGTCCGAGGAGACCGGCAAGATCAGTGTGGCTTATGAAGGTGAGCTGGAACGTAATCTCGATGCGGATTCCCTGCGTGACAGAATGCATAAGATCCTGAACAACCCCGTAGAGGAACACAAGAATCTGCGAATCTGGAAGGGAAGGAGCCGAGACAAAAAATGAAAAAATTATTGACACGTAATCTGGGACTGAAGCTTGCTTCTCTGTTACTCGCTTTTGTACTGTGGTTCCTGGTGGCGCAGATTTACGACCCTAAGGATACAGTCACCTTCAACAATATCCAGGTCCGTCTGATCAATACAGAACTCCTGGATGAAGAAGGAAAAGTATACGAGGTCCTGGACAACAGCAATCTGGTCCGTGTGACGGTCACCGGACCGCAGAGCATCGTGAAATCCGAGCTGCGCAGAAGTGATATCGTAGCGGAAGCGGATATGAGCAAGCTGACAGATATCAATACGATCGCGATCACCTATTATTGTGAGAATATCAGTAATGATTCTGTGGAGATCAAAGGGAATCACGATTCCGTGCGGCTGAACGTGGAAGATAAGACCAGCAAATGGATCAAGCTGGAGAGCAATACCATCGGCGATGTGGCTTCCGGTTACATGATCGGGAATGTGACACTGGATCAGACAAATATCGAAGTGACTGGACCGAAATCCGCTATTTCGCAGGTGGATCATGCCGGGGTGGATATCAATGTGACGGATTCCACCACCAGCCTGTCGGCAAATGTGGACATCAAGCTGTATGATGCGGACGATAACGAACTGGTGTTGGAAAGCGTTAAGAAGAATGTCGATTCCGCATATATGACGGTAGAAGTACTGGCAACGAAGGAAGTTCCAGTAGAAATAGAATACATGGGTGTACCCGAGGATGGCTATATGGCTACCGGAGAGGTGGAGAGCAGCGTACCCACAGTCAGGATCGCGGGAACCGTATCCACACTGGTGGGAATTTCAGCGATTACCGTGCCGGAGGACCGTATGAATATTACGGGACAGTCTGATAATCTGGTGGATATCATCAACCTGAAGGAATACCTGCCGGCGATGTCAGACTGGCGGATAAGAGCTTTGATGGCAAGATCACGGCTACAGTCTACATTGAACCAATCGTCAGCAAGGATCTCACGGTAGCAGCAGAAAATATTTCTGTCACAGGAGTACCGGACGGCATGGAAGCAGAGATCACTTCCACGGCAGAGGAATACAATATTACAGTATCCGGATTGTCCAGGGATGTCAGCATACTGCACGACAGCAGCGTGACGGGCATTTTGAACCTGACGCAATGGATGGAGGATAACGGTGTGGAAGAACTGACACCGGGGACCTATACCATACCGGTAACCTTTAATCTGGCAGAGGATATTACGGTGGTCCCGGATATCAATATCCATATCCGCCTGAAAAATGCAGATACTGATAATCAATAAATAAAAAAGCAATATGTCGTGAAGAGCGACGGAATGAGAGGACTTTTACAATGGCTAGAATGTTTGGAACAGACGGTGTACGTGGTATTGCCAATGAGGAACTGACTCCCCTGCTGGCGATGCAGTTAGGTCAGGCCGGAGCTATGTGCTCACTAAGGAAAATGAGCATAAACCCACCATCATGGTAGGCTGCGATACTAGAATTTCCGGAGATATGCTGGCAAATGCCTGATGGCCGGAGCCTGTTCGGTAGGTGCCAACTGCATCTATGTAGGAGTGATCCCCGACCCCGGCAGTGCTTATCTGACGAAAAAATACAAAGTAGATGCGGGAGTTGTGATCTCCGCCTCTCACAATCCGGTGGAATTTAACGGAATCAAGTTCTTCGACGGCAACGGTTATAGCTTCCGGATGCTATGGAGGATGAGATCGAGCTCTGATCCGGAACAATATGCCCGGTATCAAGTTCCCGATCGGACCCGGCGTCGGCAAGATCAAATACCGCACGGATGCCAGAGAAGAATACATTAACCATGCGATGAGAGCGGTAAATGTGGATCTGACCGGACTGAAGATCGTAGTGGACTGTGCGGAAGGCGCATCTTTCTACACTTCCGTGGAATGTCTGAAGGAACTGGGCGGCAGCGTGGTGGCCATTCATAACAACCCGGACGGTACCAATATCAATGCCAACTGCGGATCTACCCATATGGAAGAGCTGCAGGCGAGAGTAGTCTATGAGAAGGCAAATGTTGGTCTGGCATTTGACGGTGACGCAGACAGACTGTTAGCTGTAGATGAAATGGTAAGATCGTAGACGGTGACCAGATCATGGCAATCGTCGGCAACTTTATGAAGAGCAAGGGAACCCTGAAAAAGGACACCATCGTAGCAACCGTAATGAGTAATCTGGGATTCTTTCTGATGGCTGAAAAGAACGGCATCACCATGGAGAAGACCAAGGTAGGCGACCGTTATGTATTGGAACGCATGAAGGAAATTGGTGCAAGTCTCGGCGGAGAACAGTCCGGACACATCATTTTCCTGGATGAGAATACCACCGGTGACGGACTGCTCAGCGCACTGCATCTGTTACAGGTAATGGTGGAGACCGGAAAACCGCTGTCCGAGCTGGCACAGATCATGGAAGTACTGCCCCAGGCACTGGTAAATGCCAAGGTAGCCAACCATAAAAAAGAAAAGTACATGGAATATCCCGAGATTGCAGATGCCATTCAGAAGCTGGAGGAGAAGTTCGCCGGAGAAGGCCGTGTCCTGATTCGTCCTTCCGGAACAGAGCCTCTGGTAAGAGTTATGATCGAAGGAAAAGATCAGCAGGTGATCCAGGAGGAAGCACAGAGACTTGCCAGCCTGATCCAGGATATCATGTTCTAAACAGACAGAATACGAAAGATGTCTTGGAAAAGTTCTTGTGAATGAATTACATTCATGCTATGATAAGAATGTAATTCGTATGTAATGGGTATGTAAATTCATAAGAATGTTAGAAAAAATAATGCATATTAATATAGATATTGGAGGGTTTATGATATGGTAAGTCAGAAGTTGTAATCAAGAATCCTACGGGCCTGCACCTGCGTCCCGCCGGAATTCTGTGCAAGGAGGCCATGCAGTTCAAGTCTCTGATCACTTTCAAATTCCGTGAGAACACAGCCAACGCCAAGAGTGTACTGAGCGTATTGGGAGCGTGTGTTAAGTGCGGAGATGAGATTGAATTTGTATGCGAAGGCGAGGATGAGGCAGAAGCGCTGAAGACTCTGGTAGAAGCTGTAGAGAGTGGTCTTGGGGAATAGACCGCAGCAGAAAAATAAGGGGCTGTGTATCCTTGCGGTGCACAGCTTTTTCTATGACATGAGGGAGAGAAAAGAAAATGGACGAAAAAAGTATGAAGAAGAGTTTTTCCGGTCTGGGCTTAAGGTTCCTGATCGGAACATTGATCATCTACGCGGTACAGATAGCAGTCGTGGGTGTTGTGGGAATGGTAAAACCGGAGTGGCTGGAGAATACGACCATCAACCTGATCCTTGCTGTCCTGCCGTTGTATCTGATCGGCATGCCGGTATTGATCGCACTGGTAAAACAGATGCCGGGGGAAACACCTGTGAAGAAAAGCATAACCCCCGGGCAGTTCGTTGTGGCGCTGATCATGTGCTATGCATTGATGTATTGCGGCAACCTGGTGGGAACGCTGATCACTACGGTAGTCGGCGCACTGAAGCTCGGAAGTAGATAATGCCTTATGGCCTACGCCACAGAGTCCAACATGATCGTTACCTTTCTCTATATGGTGATCTGCGCACCGATCCTGGAAGAATATATTTTCCGCAAGCTGATCGTGGATCGCACCGTAAAATACGGTCAGGGAGTGGCGATTGTCCTGTCCGGTCTGATGTTCGGACTGTTCCATGGCAACCTGAACCAGTTCGCGTATGCAATGCTGCTGGGAATGTTCCTGGCATTTCTGTATGTGAGACCGCAACCTGAAGATCACCATCGGCTTACATATGTTGTATCAACTTTATGGGTGCAGTGGTAAGTGTTCTGCTGTTGAAGGCCATTCATCTGGACGAATACCAGGAGATCGTTATGAACGGTGGGGATGCGCAGGCGGTCATGGATTTCATGATGGCGTATCTGCGGGATGGATCGGCTATATGGTCTATGTATTGTTTATTCTGGCAGTTGTGATCACCGGAATTGTATTGTTTATTGTCTTCCGTAAAAGATTTGCATTGGATCCGGGACAGATCCCCAAGGGACAGAGATTTAAAACAGTCATCTGCAATCCCGGAATGCTCTGCTATTGCATTTTCTGGATCGTGATGATCCTTCTGCAGATGTTCCCGGAGATCGTGCAGATGCTGTTGGGAATCTCTCCGTTGTCCCTGTAAAAACATTCCGCAGGGGCTGACAGTGGGGAGCAGACAAAGGAGATAAGATACATGTACGCATTTGACAGCAGAATACGTTACAGTGAGACAGACAGCGAAGGGAGACTGACGCTGAATGCCCTGCTGAACTATTTTCAGGATTGTTCCACCTTCCATTCGGAAGATGTGGGGCTTGGAATCGGCTATATGAAGGAGATCGGTCAGGTCTGGGTGCTTTCTGCCTGGCAGATCGTTGTGAACCGTTATCCGCAATTAGGGGAAAAAGTCAGGATCGTGACCCTGCCCTATGAACTAAAAGCATTTCTGGGATACCGTAATTTTGCCATGCTGGATGAAAAGGGTGAATATATCGCGAAGGCTAACTCCCTATGGAGCCTTCTGGACGTCGCCACGGGCAAGCCGGTGATGGTAAATGAAGACATGCGCAGAGGCTATGGGATCGACGAAAAGTTGGACATGGACTATGCCCCCCGTAAGATCACCGTACCGGAGGGTGGACAGCTGCTGGAACCCATCGTGGTGAAAAAGCATCATCTCGATACCAACCATCACGTGAATAACGGGCAATATGTGAATATTGCCATGGAATATCTGCCGGATGATTTTGTGATCCGTCAGATGCGTGCGGAATATAAAAAACAGGCATTTCTGGATGATGTGCTGCATCCTTATGTAGTGCAGACAGAGAACGGATATATCATCTGCCTGCAGGATGAGGAAGGCAGACTCTATGTATCTGTAGAATTTCTACGATAGTAGTGATAATAGCAGAAGGAAAAGAAACCGATAACTGAGCAAAAGCTGTGAAACAGACAGAACAGGAGAAAACGTGGAACTGAAATTAGGCGAAAAACAGACGCTGGTAATTGTGAAAAAAGTAGAATTCGGAGTCTATCTGGCAACGAAGGAAGCACCGGAAGACAAAGTGCTCCTGCCGGCCAAACAGGTCCCTGCCGGAGCAAACGTGGAGATGAGGTGGAGGTATTCCTGTATCGGGATTCCAGCGACCGCCTGATCGCCACGACCAGAACTCCCAAATTAATCATGGGACAGGTGGCACTGCTGACGGTAGTGCAGATCGGCAAAGTCGGAGCTTTCCTGGACTGGGGGCTGGAGAAGGATCTGTTCCTGCCCTTCAAACAGCAGACGCGAAAAGTAAAAGCCGGAGATCAGGTGCTGGCTTCCCTTTATATCGACAAAAGCGGCAGACTCTGCGCGACCATGAATGTCTACGAACAGTTGCGCACAGACAGCCCTTATAAAAAAGATGACATGGTGACAGGAAGAATCTATGAGATCAGCAAAAATTTCGGTGCATTCGTAGCGGTGGATGACTGCTTCTCCGCACTGATCCCGAAAAAAGAACTCTTTGGTGCCACAGAGCCGCCGAAGATCGGAGAACAGGTGACCGCCCGCGTTGTAAAGGTATTGGAAGACGGTAAACTCACACTGAGCATCCGGGAAAAGGCATATCTGCAGATCCAGAAGGATGCGGAGAAGATCGAAAAATTGCTGGACAGCTATGAAGGCTCCCTACCTTTTAACGATAAGGCAGCACCGGAGGTCATTACCCATGAGACCGGCATGAGCAAGAACGAGTTCAAACGTGCGTGGGACACCTGCTGAAGGAAGGCAAAATTCAGATCACGGAGAAAAATATCCGCAGAATCTGAGAACAGTAAAAATGAAAAATACCGATATTCGGAAAGACAACATATTTCCGGAATCGGTATTTTGTTGTATGTTAAGATGATATTTTGGTTCCATCGACATTATATCGCAATGTACTTATCGAAATCACTACGTATCGCAACCGCTGCAGCACTTTTTGCACCCGGCAGTTCATCACGGTTCAGAAAAATGATATGAAAGCGGAAGTGACTGGGACGGAAGGAGTATTTATAGAGGGTATCCATAAAGAGCTCCCGATATTTCTGATGGACAAAATAGGGAGCGTCCACAAGGATACTCTCAGGACGAACCAAGTTGTCCTCATTGGCAATAGCTACACCGAGATACAGGATTACATCCCGGATCAGCTTATCGATCACTTCATCATGGGTAGCACTGTCCATCAGCTGGGCCTCTGTAGGCAGAGCATCACCGCAGAGGGAATACAGATAAGGAGCGCGTCCGGAGGCTGCGGCTGTCTGCGCCTGTTCCTTCAAGGCACGGATGCCGGCGAGATTGTTCAGACTGCCGGTGCTGCCCCAGGTACCGAAGGCATCTTCGGATCCATGATCATATAACCCAGCTCACCGGCACCTACCGGGGAACTGGACAGTGAGAAATCATTTTTGACAAACGGTGAAGCAATACCGATAGATACATATAAATAGAAAAACGACGGAACCTCTTTTAACTGTTCCCTAAGGAACAGCTGTGCAGCAAGCGCTCTGGAAGAGGCATCATTTTCAACCGTAATAGGTCCGGTATAACCGGTAAACTCGCGCAGATCCTTCACCACATCCTTGTCATACCAGCCAAACTGGCGTGTGCCAAAAGTTTTCCTGCCTCGGAATCAATCAGACCGGGGAGACAGACACCTATGCCGCAGATCCGATTCGTGGGAACCACGGTGGACTGGAGTGCAGCCTGCACCAGACGGGCTGCGGATTGCAGTACTTCGCTATATTCCTTATATATGGTATTATCAATACTGGTAAAGACGATTGCCCCACGGTAGTTACAAATGCAGACACTTCTGGAGATCTGCGTGATCTCTACACCGATAAAATACCGGGAATCCGAACGATATCCACCGGCAGTGCAGAACGCCAGGTGTCATGACTACATTGTCCCGATCTTCAAATAAAATACCGCTCTGAAGCATAGCATTCACATTTGTTGTAATAGTAGGAAGCGTCAGATGCAGGCTTCTGCAATAGAAGAGCGCAGTACCGGTCCCCGCAGATAAATGATCTTGCGGATAGAGGACTGGTTCTCCTGCTTCAGACGCATCATATTATTTCCTTTGGATGAGATCGAAGATGTCATTTCTAAAAATCCCCCCTGACACAAAAGCATATTTAAAAAGAATTAACTATATTATAGATATGAAAAATCTGCCCGTCAATAATACTCGATAAATTTTGTGATTTTCTACCAAAAATAGCTTAATTAAATTGTCTAATTAAGCAATTGCAAACGACGCATGACGGTACTATAATGATGACATAATTAAAAGAATTAATTAAGCAGCAAAAAACAACTGCGTGAATTGGAGCATAAGAATAAAAAATGATCGATTTAAAAGCAAAACCATTTTACTTAAGCGATGACGACATTACATGGGTGCATGAGACACTGGCAGGCATGAGCACGGAAGAAAAAGCGGGGCAGCTTTTCTGCGTATTGTTGAAAAATAACAACAAAGAGACAATGGATTATGTATTCAATCTGATGAACCCCGGCGGATTCATGTACCGGATCATGCCGACGAAGAATGCTGTGGATGCCACCAGAGAAGTGATCCGCCGCAGCAAAGTATATCCTCTGATCGCAGCCAACCTGGAAAAGGGCGGTAATGGTATTGTGGAAGAAGGAACGCTGGTAGGATCTCCCATGGAGATCGCGGCTACCGATGATGAGATAATGGCGGCGAAGATGGCGGAGGCATGCGGCAGAGAAGCCGGAGCTGTGGGAGCCAACTGGTCCTTTGCTCCAATCATTGATATCGATTCAAATTTCCGTAATCCCATTACGAATACCCGTACCTTTGGTTCTGATCCGGAGAGAGTTGCCCGTATGGGTCTGTCCTATGTGAATACGATCCAAAAGCTGGGAATGGCAGCATGCATCAAGCACTTCCCCGGTGATGGACAGGATGAAAGAGACCAGCATCTGGTGACATCCATCAACGATCTCGACTGTGAGAGCTGGATGAATACTTATGGTATGGTATATAAAAAGTGTATTGATGCCGGAGCGTTGACTGTTATGACCGGTCATATCATGCAGCGGCATGGGAGAGAGCCATCAATCCCGATATCAAAGATGAAGAACTGATGCCGGGAAGCCTGTCCCGTGAACTTTTGCAGGGACTCTTAAGAGAACGGCTCGGATTTAACGGTGTCATCAGTACCGATGCCACCACCATGGCAGGATTCATGCTGGCGATGGGCAGAGAACGAGCAGTTCCGGAGACGATTGCAAGAGGATGCGACATGTTCCTGTTTGCAAGAAATCTGGAAGAAGATTATCATTTCATGCTGAAGGGCATTGAAGAGGTATTATCACTCCCGAGAGACTGGATGAAGCAGTGACCAGAGTACTGGCACTGAAAGCAGCCCTGGGACTGCATCATAAAAATACACTGCCGGAGACAGAAGAGGCCGAAGCAATCGTCGGATGTGCCGAGCACAAAAAATGGGCGGTCGAAGTAGCGGATAAAGGAATTACCCTGGTAAAAGAGGAAAAAGGCGTATTGCCTATTACACCGGAGAAATATCACCGGATCCTTCTGTACCGTATCGAACCCACCGGCGAAGGCTATTCCATCTATAAAGTAAGCCCCGCAATCGAGAGCATCAAACAAAAACTGATCGATGAAGCTTCGAAGTGGACGAATTCGTACCCCAGCCTTACGGAGAAGGATTCACCACCAAATACGAAGACATGGTATCCCAATATGATCTGATGCTGTATGTGGCAAACCTGGCAACCAAGAGTAATCAGACAGTTGTCCGGATCGAATGGAAACAGCCCATGGGAGCGGACTGTGGATTGTATATCAACGATGTTCCCACCGTATTTGTATCGTTGGAAAATCCGTATCACTTGTTGGATTTCCCGAGAGTACGGACTTACATCAATTGTTATTCCGGAAATGCACAGACCGTGGATGCTTTGATGGAGAAATTGCTGGGGCGCAGCGAGTTCAAGGGAAAAAGCCCGGTAGATCCGTTCTGCGGAAAATGGGATGCACATTTATAAACGTTACAAGTCTGGTAAGAACATAGGAGGCGAAACTTCCGTATGGAAAAGCAACAGAATGAAATATTTTTTGAAACAAAAGATCTGACCAAGAAATTCGGAGACGTCACGGCAGTCAATCACGTAAGTATGGCGATCCGGACCGGAGAAATACGCGGACTGATCGGAGAGAACGGTTCCGGTAAATCCACCATATCCTCCATGATCAGTGCAATTCACACTGTGACGGGCGGCGAAATGTTCTTGTATGGGAAGCCTACAGTCCGAAAAATCCCGGGGATGCCAGAAAATGTGGAATCACCATGATCGTGCAGGAAGCCGGCACCATTGATGGACTGAGCATCGCGGAGAATATCTTCGTAGGCGATGAGAAGCGTTTTGCCCATCATGGAATCATTGACAGAGCAGAAATGAACAGAGAAGCAGTCAAGGCACTGGAAAATATCGGTGTGACAGATGTGGATGTTACCAGACCGGCAGCTGCTTACAGCTTAGAGACCAGAAAGCTGGTTGAGGTTGCAAAAGCACTGTATTACGACCCTATCCTGTTTATCGTGGATGAGACAACCACAGCATTGTCCCAGAGCGGAAGAAAAACCATCTACCGCATCATTCATGAACTGCGGGACAAGGGAAAAGCGGTGTTGTTCATATCCCATGACCTGGAAGACTGATGGAGAACTGCGATGTGCTGACGGTGCTTAGATGGCAAACTGGTAGACACCATAGAGAGAGCGGAGTTTGATGAGAACCGTATCAAACATTCGATGGTAGGCCGCGAGATCAAGGGTGATTATTACCGCAGCGATTACGACAGCTCTCATGGAGAAAAGGTAACCCTGCAGGCAGAACATATTTCCAACAGAGATCTGAAGGATGTCAGCGTGACACTGCACGAGGGAGAGATCCTGGGTGTGGCCGGACTGTCCGGCTGCGGAATGCATCAACTGGGCAGAGTACTGTTCGGTCTGGATAAGCTGACAGAGGGTAAGGTACAGGCATTCCGACCGGATGGTACTGAAGTTACGGTGCGTAGTGTGCAGGATGCATTGGACAGTAGTATCGGTTACATCTCCAAGGACCGTGATAAGGAAGCGCTGGTGCTCCCGGCATCCATTAAGGACAACCTGGTACTGGCGAACCTGAACCGTATGGGAACCTTCATTCTGCCGAAGAAGGAACGGAACATGCGAAGGAACAGATCGAATCCCTGGCAATCAAGTGCTCCTCCATGAATCAGGCAGTTGGAGAACTATCCGGTGGTAATAAACAGAAGGTATCCTTCGGTAAATGGATCGGCAATAAGTCCCGGATCATTATCATGGACAGCCCTACCCGAGGCGTGGACATCGGTGTCAAAACCACCATGTACCAGCTGATCGCCCGGATGAAAAAGGAAGGCTATTCGATTCTGATCATTTCCGAAGAGATGCCGGAGCTGATCGGTATGTGTGACGAGATCCTGGTAATGAAGGATGGAAAAGTAACGCAGAGCTTCAAACGTTCAGAGAACCTTTCAGAACAGCAGATTATCGAATATATGATTTGAGGTGTGAAAAATGAATGCATGGAAATTTATAAAACAACATCGAAACAATATTGTCTGCTATGCAGTCTGACGCTGGTATTCGTCCTGTTCGCAATTCTGACAAAGGGCAAGATATATTCCGCTTACAACCTGAAGAGCCTGGTAGGACAGATGGTAGTGCTTATGATCATTCTATCGGCATGATCTTCATGTTCGCTCACGGAACCGTGGATATTGCTTCCGGAGCGGTGGCAGGTCTGTGTACCATGGTAATTACTCTGGTATTGAATGCCACCGGCAACGTACCGGTGTCGGTGATGGCTTCCATAGCCACGGCGGTGGCGCTGTATCTGTTCATGTGGTTCGTCACAGCCTACCTGGGACTGATGAGTATTATTGCTTCCCTGGCGGTCATGTTCATCGCCAGGGGTATGGTGACCTACATTCTGTCTCTGCATGACGGACGTATGAACATCACCCGTTATGATCTGATTCAGCCGTTAAAAAGCAATGTGGCATATGCCTGGCGGCAATGATCATCATCGCGCTGATCGGTATCGTGCTGTTCAACTACACAAAGCTTGGAAAATACTGCAAGGCAATCGGTGACAATCCGGTGAGTGCAGAGCAGAGCGGTGCAAAATTAAAAATCGTAAAGTTATGGTGTTACATTATCGCAGGCACATGCGTGGGACTGGCAAGCTTATTCCTGCTGGCGCGCAGCGGCAATGTAGGTAAAAATATTGGATCCGGTACCGAAATGGATGTCATGGTGGCAGTCATTCTCGGAGGCATGAACTTAAACGGAGGCTGCAAGAGCCGGATCGGAGCAGCGATTGCCGGTGTGATCACCTACACTTTATTGGCTAACGGACTTACCATCTCCGGTGTGAACCAGACTTATATCACACTGGTCAAAGGTATCATTTTCATTGTTATCATTGGCATGACATTGCGACAGAATAAATCCATCGCAGAGATGCCAGATAAATAGAGTAATCATAAAGGACCAAAAAGAGGAAGGAGTTTTACTATGAAAAAGAAAATAATCAGCCTGATGATGGCAGCAGTACTGCCGGTTATGATGATGGCAGGATGTGGTTCCACTGACAATACACAGAGCGGTAGCTCTGAGGCAGCAGGTACCACCGCAGCACAGGAGAGCGTAGCGGGAACCGCGGAAGCAGCAAATACCGAGAAAACCGGTGACCCTTACAAGATCGGTGTGGTAATGTATCAGTGGACCGATGCCCAGGGTACCAATATTCAGAATTTCTGTAAGTATCTGCAGGAGAATATGAACGTAGAGTTCGAATACGAATCTACTTTTTACGATGATGATGCACAGGTATCCTGTGTGGAGAATCTGATCAGTTCCGGCTGTCAGGCAATCATCAGCGGATATGATACCAACATTGTGGCAGCTATGAGCACTTGTGCGGATGCCGGTGTATACTATGTGGTAGCACTGGACCATATCACAGAGGATGATTTCGCAGGCACAGATCCCGGACAGTATTTCCTGGGTGGTACCAAGCAGTTCGGCGGAGATCTGGCAGCTTTGGGTAAAGAGTATGCAGACGCTGTTGCAGATTCCGGTATTACCAACGTAGGCGGTATCTCTTTCCCTGCATGGGCATTTTCCGATGCGCCTGAAATCTACGCAAGCTTCCAGAGTGAACTGCAATCCAAGAACATTGCAGTACAGGATCTTACCTTTACCTCCGGTATGACTTCTGACGATGTACAGCAGAACACCAAGGATCTGATCAACCAGAATACCGATATGGATGCTGTCTTCGGTATGGCTTCCGGTCTGGACTATGTATATCCCGCACTGCAGGGCAGCAATGTCAAGCTGATCGCCATGGGCTATGATACTTCCGTAGAATCTCTGATGAACAGCGGTGCCCTGCTGGCAGCCGGCAACAATAACCATACCCAGGCAATTGCAAGCTGTGTAGCTAGAATCATCAATGCTCTGGAAGGCAACAGCTATCCCGATGCAGCAGACGGTCAGTATAACGAAGGCAGCATTGTCAACGGTGTAGCCGGTTATCCTGTCATCGGAACTACCGAAGATCTGCAGAACTATCAGAACTATGTAGTACCTGAGAACGGAGCAGATGGCTGTGTTACGGCAGAGGAACTGGAGAATTGCATCATTTCCTACAATGCAGATGCAACTCTTGCTGATCTGAACACCCTGACCAACAGAAGTCTGTCCGATATTGTGGCAGCACGTCAGTAATTTAAGCAATATACTTCGCGCACCCTCAAAAGTGCCGCGGGGATTCAGATGGGCAGACTTACTGCTCTAAGATGGAGGAACGTAAACTATGAGCAAGAAACAGGATACTTCAAAAGGTATGCAATGACTTTATTGTTTCCGTTAGGAATGTATGCGGTCTTTGCGCTGATTACACTGATTATCGGAAATACATCCTTTTTCACAGGATACACAACAGAAGGCATTATTCATGATACTGTGGAAAATACGATCATAGCCCTTGCAATTGCAATCCCGTTGTCCGGTGGCAGATGGGATTTCGGTCCCGGAGCCATTATCATGCTGGGAGCCATCATCGGCGGTAACCTGGGAATGCAGCTGCATATGGGAACCTTCGGAGTATTGCTGTGCTGCGTGGCAGCTGCATGCTGCTGGCATTGATCGAAGCTGTTTTCTATGTGACATTACGTGTCCCCAACATGATCATCTCCATGGGCATCGTTATGGTATATGAGGCGGTCAGCGGACTGTTGAACAACGGTCTCGGCGTCAACTTTTTCGCCAATGATACCGAATACACGCAGGAACTGCTTCGGATGAACCAGTTCCCTCTGATCTATATTCTTCTCATTGTGGTGATGGCAGTGACCTGGTTCCTGCTATACAAGACCAAATTCGGCTATGATACCAGAAGTCTCGGAGCCAATGCCAAACTGCAGTGAATGCCGGCGTCAATGAGAAGAAAAATATTATTCTGACCTACGCACTGGTAGGTGCACTGCTGGGCTGTGCAGCCATGCTGAGTGCCTGCAGCAGTAAAGTGGAGCCTGCCAATAACTTAAGCTCAACTGCTCTGATGTTCGGTTCCATGGCGCCTGTGCTGATCGGACTGTTCCTGGGCGGCTTTACCAATATGCCCTGGGGTATCTTCGTGGGAGCCCTGGGAATGGAAGTGTTCACTTACGGATTAAATGCCTTTGGCATCGACAGTTCCATTCAGACTATCGTTACCGGTGTTGTACTGGCACTGATCATGGCTTATATTAACGATGGCGCGAGAATCTTGCAGATGGTAAAACAGTTATTCGGGCATAAGAGCAAGGTGGTTTCATAGAAAACAGGCAGTGTACAGATTACCCAGTGGAAAATGCCACTGTGGGTGAAGAATAGGAGCAAGACAGCTATGGCAAGATTTGAGACAAAATTTATATCACAGACATTATTGCGTTCCGTGGAAATGACAGTGATTATTCCAAGCCCCACCATTCCGGAATCTTTGGGCGTGGCAGACAGACCGGCTTCCTACGAAGTGAAGGATCCTTATCCGGTATTGTATCTGCTCCACGGACTGGGCAACGATCACAGTGACTGGACCAGCTACACCAATGTAGAACTTTTTGCAGAAGAACAGTCCATGGCGGTGATCATGATCTCTGCGGAGAATAAATTCTATCGCAAGAATGCGGACGGAGATGATTTCTTCCACTTCCTGTCCGAGGAAGTACCGGCATTTATCAAGGGGATGTTCCCCGTATCGAACAGACCGGAAGATACTTATATTGCAGGCTTGTCTATGGGCGGCTATGGGGCGATGATTCATGGATTGAATCATCCGGAGCGTTTCGCTGCCATCGGAGCCTTTTCCGCAGCAATCGGAACCGAGGATGAACAGGAGAAAAATAAGCTTCAGGACGGACCTTTGACCCGTACGGACTCATTCGTAAGAATGTGGCAGAAGGAAAGAAGATCCCTCCCGTATATTTTTCCTGTGGTATGCAGGATATGCTTTGGGAAAAGGTATGCCATTATGAAAAATTCATGGAAGAGAACGGCGTGGATGTGACCTGGGTGCCTGTAGACGGTTTCCGTCATGAGTGGAGGTTCTGGAATCTCCAGATTGAGAAATTTTTAGAGTGGATCCCCCGGACGGATGCATATGCTGCGGACCAGAAGCAGCACAGAAGTGTGTAAGAAATACGGAAATATAGGAAAGGAAGAGACAGCATGGTAAAGACGATTATTTTTGACTTGGACGGCGTCTGGTATACACGGATAAGTTCCATTACCTGGCATGGAAAAAGATGGCGGACCGCATCGGAGTTCCTTTTGATGAGACGATCAACAACCGTCTGCGGGGAGTCAGCCGTATGGATTCCCTGGAGATCATCCTGGAGAGGAGCACCAGGAAATACACAACAGAAGAAAAAGAAAATCTGGCGGAAGAAAAAAACGGCTATTATAAAGAGTTTTTGAAAAATATGTCTCCTGCGGATGTGAGACCAGAGATCCGAGGAATGCTGAAAGAACTTCACGAAAGAGGTTATCATCTGGCTATTGGCTCTTCCAGCAAAAATACGAAATTCATTCTGGCGCAGACACAACTTACGGATGATTTTGACGCTATCTCCGATGGCACAAATATTACGAAATCCAAGCCGGATCCGGAAGTGTTTTTAAAGGCTGCGGAATATACGCAGACCACACCAGGGAATTGCCTTGTGGTGGAGGATGCCATAGCGGGAATCGATGCGGCGAAAGCAGGAGGGATGCTTGCTGCCGGAGTCGGTGAAGCGAAAACATACGAGAAAACAGACTATCCCATGGAAAAAGTGGAAGATTTGTTGACACTGCCGTTGTAATTGCGGGAGCATCGTGGTAAAATATCAGTATCTGAGAGATACCGATAGAAGGAGGTGTTCCTATGGATATCGCAGGATTATCAATGGCAATGGCTTCGAACAATCTGCAGACGAAAGTCGGAGCGGCTGTACTTAGCAAGGCGATGGATACGAACGAAGCACTGGGACAGGGAATCGTACAGATGATGGATTCCGCAGCTATGGAACGCAGCGTAACACCGGAGCTTGGTACTAATATCGATCTGCGGATTTAGCGCAGAAATAATACAATAATAAACGCTAAGACAAAAAGAGTTCGGAATATTAGTTCCTGAACTCTTTTTTTTACGCTAATTTAAAAATAAAATGGCATTTTTACTAAAAAGTGCATTAAAAACTATTGCAATTTTAACCAGTTTTTTTGTAAATTTGTATTATGTATGATATGAGGGATACGCTCTCGTATCATTTTCCGGGGTAACAGCGAAAGAGAATTATAGTTGGGGACTGAAGGAGCAGAAGATGATATCAAATCAGATTTTACAGAATACCATTGAAGGACTGAAAGGAATCGCCAGAGTCGAACTGTGCGTCATGGATGTGGATGGCAAGGAAGTAGCGGCCACCATGGATATGGGGAACTGTTCTAAGCCTGCGGTGGAATTCGCAGCATCACCGGCTGATTCTCAGGAGATCCAGGGATACCAGTATTTCAAGATCTATGACGAACAGCAGCTGGAGTATATTCTCGTAGCCGGCGGTACCGGTGAAGATGTCTATATGATCGGTAAAATGGTTGCTTTCCAGATCCAGAATCTGCTGGTAGCTTATAAAGAAAGATTTGATAAGGATAACTTCATCAAGAACCTGCTGTTGGACAATCTGCTGCTGGTGGATATCTACAGCCGTTCCAAGAAGCTGCACATCCAGACCGATGTCCCCAGAGTGGTTATGATCGTGGAATCCGCAGGCGGCAAGGATAATAACGTCCTGGAGATCGCCAGAACACATTTCGGAACCAACAGCAAGGATTTCATCACGGCGGTGGATGAGAGCAACGTGATCGTGGTGAAGGAGTTCTCAGAGACCGATACCGGAAAAGAGATCGAGAAGGCAGCCAGAGCGCTGGAGACCACTCTTCTGAAGGAAGGCATCCGGGAGGTCCGTATCGCGTACGGAACTATCGTGCATGAGATCAAGGAAGTCAGCCGTTCCTACAAGGAAGCCAAGATGGCGCTGGATGTAGGCAAGATCTTCTTCGATGAGAGAGATATTATCGCGTACAGTGAGCTGGGAATCGGCCGTCTGATCTATCAGCTGCCCATTCCGCTGTGCAAGATGTTCATTCGTGAGATCTTCGGCGGCAAGAGTCCAGATGATTTCGATGAAGAGACACTGACCACGATCTATAAATTTTTCGAGAACAGCCTGAATGTGTCCGAGACCTCCAGACAGCTGTTCATTCACAGAAATACATTGGTATACCGTCTGGATAAGCTCCAGAAGAGTACCGGACTGGATCTGCGCGTATTCGAAGACGCATCACCTTCAAGATCGCGCTGATGGTTGTAAAATATATGAAGTACATGGAAACTTATGAGTATTGATTTCTTGCAGAGCCATGAAATAACGGAAAATGAGCGTCGAATGCTTGCATTCGTAAGAACATTTGACGTTATTTCTTTGGCGAGAAAGCCTCAATGAGCAAAAGAAAAGCTCCGTAGGAGCGATTTTGCGAATGAGGCTATGCAAGAAATCAATATGGTGAAATATGATGACAAGGCAGTAGAAAGGCAAGATAGCAAATGGCAAACAAAGAAGCACAAAGGCTGAAGAGAGAACGGATCATAGAGGAAAATGGCATTATCTTCCTGGACAATGTAAGCAAGTCCTATTCCACCGGCTCTCCGGCACTCAACGGCGTAACGCTGAGCATCGGAAGAGGGGAATTTGTATTTATCGTAGGTGACAGCGGATCCGGTAAATCGACGTTGATCAAATTACTGCTGCGGGAGCTTACATCGACCAGCGGCAGTGTTTATGTTATGGGAAATGATCTGGCGAAATTAAAGCACAGACAGATTCCCCGATTCCGGCGTAACCTGGGCGTGGTGTTCCAGGATTTCCGACTGTTGAATGACCGTAATGTTTATGAAAATGTAGCATTTGCACAGCGTATCGTTGAGACTCCCGTCAGCGAGATCCGCAGAAATGTCCCTGCGATCCTGGCTACGGTAGGACTGGCAGGCAAATACAAAGCCAAGACCAAACAGCTCTCCGGCGGTGAGCAGCAGCGTGTGGCACTGGCCCGTGCGCTGGTGAACAATCCTTCCATACTTTTGGCGGATGAACCACCGGTAATCTGGATCCAATAACTCCTGGGAGATCATGAAGCTGTTAGAGGAGATCAATGAAAGCGGCACCACGGTAGTCGTGGTAACCCATAACCGCGAAATCGTCAATGCCATGCAGAAACGAGTGATCACCATGAAAAAGGCGTGATCATCAGCGACGAAGAGAAGGGTGGGTATATTGATGAAGATTAGTACACTTTTATATACGATCAAGCAGGGATTTGTCAATATTTTCCGAAATAAATGGTATTCCCTGGCATCTATTGCGACCATATCGGCATGCCTGTTTCTGTTTGGCCTGTTCTACTCCATCGTGGCTAACTTCCAGAACATCCTGAAGACAGCGGAGGAAGGCGTGTCTGTGACCGTATTTTCCATAGTGAATGGGATGGCTGCGAGAGTCATACAGAGGGACAGATTCCTTCCGAACAGCAGATAGAAGAGATCGGACAGGAGATCGCCAAGCGTGCCGAGGTATCCGACGTACAGTTCAAATCCGCAGACGAGGCATGGGCTACCTTCGGACCGGACTATTTCGGCGAGGATTATGCGGAAGGTTTCCCGGAGAATCCGCTGGCGGGAGAAGACAGCTATGAGATTTCCTGAGCGATGTGTCCATGCAGGATGCACTGGTGACCTGGCTGCAGTCCATTCCGCAGGTGCGCAAGGTCAATTATTCCGAGATGACGGCCAATACCCTGAGCGGACTGAATCTGCTGATCGCTTATGTGTCCATGGGTATTATTGTGATCCTGCTGGCTGTCAGCATCTTCCTGATCAGCAATACCGTAGCGATCGGTATCTCTGTGCGGTCGGAAGAGATCAATATCATGAAATATATCGGTGCCACGGACTTTTTCGTGCGTGCACCTTTCGTACTGGAAGGCATGCTCATCGGACTGATCGGAGCTGCCGTTCCGCTGGGACTGATCTATTCTCTGTATAATTACGCACTGAATTATATCGTGGAAAG
>ENA-OQCS01000236-OQCS01000236.1-human-gut-metagenome-genome-assembly--contig:-NODE-236-length-29864-cov-3.816390_pt1 | contig 29864 bp, 46 predicted proteins | sample MGYA00242757_ERZ504575 | MGnify/ENA primary metagenome ERZ504575 (study PRJEB26092, sample SAMD00036297) | human gut metagenome | host: Homo sapiens | study: EMG produced TPA metagenomics assembly of... | reverse complement strand
CCGTATGGATGCCGTGAAGACAGCCGAAGATAAGAAGTATGTGCTGATGAATGCCCCGAAAGAGAAACTGGATGAGATTGTCTCTGTACTTCCGGGCATGAAGAGCCCACGGTGATGCCTTTGGCACAAGAAGGCTGGTGCTCAGTACATACCGTACTCGACGAGAAGTGTTTCTGGGAGATTATCGGAAAGCTGAAAGCGCTGGGGGCGGAAGGCATTCTGGTGCTACCGATTGAGAAAATGATAATTTAAAGCCTCGAGGATGTGTCAAAAGTATATAAACGCTTTCTTTATGTTACGACATTAGGTACGAATTACGCGAAATAGCGCGGAATCGGTAAAATGAATCCGTGAAATCCGCGTAATCAGCGCCTAATAGAAAGTCTTCAGAGAGTTTTGACACACCTCCAATAATATCATGGTTTATGCATAAATCTTTAAAAACATGTCATTATGATATTGATTAGTAATCCCGATAAATCCCAGTGGCAAGAGATTCTGAAACGTCCGGTGATGAATACGGAGAATCTGTTTGATACGGTGCGGAGTGTTATTGACCGTGTGAAGGAGGAGGGAGACCGTGCTGTGCTGGATTATGAAGAAAAATTTGATAAAGTGGTGTTGGCCTCGCTGGCAGTGTCGGAAGAGGAACAGCAGGAAGCGGAAAACCTGGTGAGTGAAGACTTGAAAGCAGCTATTCGCCTGGCAAAGCAGAACATCGAGACTTTCCACGCCGCACAACGCTTTGAGGGCAAGAAAGTGCAGACTCAGCCGGGGGTGACCTGCTGGCAGAAAGCGGTTGCCATAGAAAAGGTGGGATTGTATATCCCCGGAGGAACGGCTCCGCTGTTTTCTACGGTACTGATGCTGGCCGTTCCCGCCAGGATTGCCGGATGCAAGGAGATTGTTCTCTGCACCCCTCCGGGACGTGACGGAAAGGTACATCCCGCTGTGCTGTTTGCCGCAAAAGTGGCAGGTGTCAACCGGATTTTCAAAGCTGGCGGCATACAAGCCATTGCCGCTATGGCATACGGAACGGAAAGTGTGCCTAAGGTTTACAAGATATTCGGTCCGGGAAATCAGTATGTCACGGCTGCCAAACAGCTTGTGAGCTTGCGTGATGTGGCGATAGATATGCCGGCAGGACCTTCGGAAGTAGAAGTTTTGGCTGACGAAACAGCTAATCCGATTTTTGTCGCCGCCGACTTGTTGAGCCAGGCAGAACACGGAGTGGACAGTCAGGCTATATTAATTACGACCTCTGTCGAATTGCAACAAGCTGTAAAGGTGGAAGTGGAACGCCAACTGGCCTTACTGCCACGTAAAGAGATTGCCGAAAAGTCTCTTGCCAATAGCAAACTGATTGTAGTGGACAGCATGACAGAAGCCATTGAATTGACCAACGCGTATGCTCCCGAACATCTTATCATAGAAACCGAGGATTATCTTTCCGTGGCAGAACGTATCGTGAATGCCGGTTCCGTATTCCTGGGTTCTCTTACTCCGGAGAGTGCGGGAGATTATGCTTCGGGCACAAACCATACCCTGCCGACAAACGGCTATGCCAAAGCATACAGCGGTGTCAGCCTTGACAGCTTTATCCGCAAGATAACTTTTCAGGAGATAAAGCCGGAAGGATTAAATATCATCGGCCCTGCCATCGAGCTGATGGCTGCCAATGAACAGCTGGATGCGCATAAGAATGCCGTGAGTGTGAGACTGGGGCAGTTGGAGAATGAAAATTGAAAGTTGAAAATTGAGAGCTGATGGCTTAAAGTAATTTTAATCGTAAATTGTCAAATCATAAATAACATGGTGAAAACATTACAAGAACTTACCCGTCCGAATATCTGGCGTCTGAAGCTTATTCTTCAGCACGTGATGAATATAATGGTGCTGCGGCATCCGTTTTTCTCGATGCAAACGAGAATCCTTATAACATGCCGCACAACCGTTATCCCGACCCCATGCAGCGGGAGTTAAAGACAGAATTGTCTAAAATTAAAAAGGTGAGTCCCGATTCCATCTTCTTAGGGAATGGCAGTGATGAAGCTATCGATTTGGTGTTCCGTGCTTTTTGTGAACCCCGTGTGGATAATGTAGTGGCCATCGACCCTACCTACGGCATGTATCAAGTCTGTGCTGACGTTAATGATGTGGAGTACCGTAAAGTGCTGCTCGATGAGGATTTCCAGTTCTCTGCCGACAAGCTTCTGGCTGCTGCGGATGAGCATACCAAACTGATTTTTATCTGCTCTCCCAACAATCCTACCGGCAATGACCTGCTCCGTAGCGAAATTGAAACGCTGATTCGCCGGTTTGATGGGTTAGTGATACTGGACGAGGCATACAATGACTTCTCCGAGGCACCTTCCTTCCTTGAAAATTTGAATCAATATCCGAATCTCATTGTACTGCAAACCTTTTCCAAAGCATGGGGATGTGCTGCCATCCGTCTGGGTATGGCATTTGCCTCACCGGATATTATCGGCATCCTCAGTAAGATAAAATATCCCTATAACGTGAACCAGTTGACACAGAAGCAGGCAGTGGAAATGCTTCACCGCTATTATGAAATAGAACGTTGGGTGAAGACCTTGAAAGAAGAACGGGAGAATCTGGAAGCCGAGTTCGCCGCACTGCCATGTACGGTGAAGATGTTCCCTTCCCATGCCAATTTCTTCCTGCCCGTGTGACGGATGCCGTGAAGATTTACAATTATCTGGTAGGCAAGGGTATCATTGTCCGCAACCGTAACTCCGTGTCACTCTGCGGAAATTGCCTGCGGGTGACGGTGGGAACGAGAGGAGAGAATGAAAAATTGATTGAAGCGCTGAAGGAATATATGTAGAAGGAGTTAAAGGGAGTAAAAGGGGGGGGTAAAGGGATTAAAAGGGAGTTAAAGGCCGATACTGCTGTTCTATACAAGTAATGCTTATGCAAGCAGAACTACCGGCTCTAACTCCTCTAACTCCTTCTACCTCCTTCTACCTCCCGATACTCCCTTTATTCCCTCAAAAAAATATCCTTTAAATGAAGAAACTACTTTTTATAGACCGTGACGGGACTTTAGTCATTGAGCCGCCCATTGATTATCAGCTGGACTCCCTGGAGAAGCTGGAGTTCTATCCGAAAGTGATGCGCAATCTTGGCTTCATCCGCAGCAAGCTGGATTTTGATTTTGTAATGGTGACCAATCAGGATGGGCTCGGCACAACTTCCTTTCCGGAAGAGACCTTTTGGCCGGCACACAACCTGATGATGAAGACATTGGAAGGCGAAGGCATCACCTTCGACGACATCTGCATAGACCGCAGCATGCCCGACGACAATGCACCGACTCGCAAGCCGCGTACCGGAATGCTTACCAAATACCTCGATAACCCGGACTACGATTTGTCCCACAGTTTCGTCATTGGCGACCGGCCTACGGATGTGGAACTGGCAAAGAATCTGGGCTGCCGCGCCATTCTTCTGCAAGATGACACGGCGTCATTGAAACCCGTTTCCGAAGGTGGCGGTGCCGCTTGTGACGGACTTGAAGATTACTGCGCCCTCGCCACCAGGGATTGGGATAAGGTTGCCGAATTCCTCTTTGCCGGTGAGCGTACGGCGGAAGTACGTCGCACTACCAAGGAGACAGATATATACGTATCCTTGAATCTGGATGGTGACGGGCATTGTGACATCGCGACCGGACTGGGCTTCTTCGACCACATGTTGGAACAGATAGCAAGCACGGCGGCATGGACCTCACCATCCGTGTGAAAGGTGACCTTGAAGTGGACGAGCATCACACCATCGAAGATACCGCCCTTGCTCTGGGCGACTGCCTTTATCAGGCCTTAGGAAGCAAGCGGGGCATTGAACGCTATGGCTATGCCCTTCCTATGGACGATTGTCTCTGCCAGGTGTGCCTCGACTTTGGCGGACGCCCGTGGCTGGTATGGGATGCCGAGTTCAAGCGCGAGAAGGTAGGAGATATGCCGACGGAAATGTTCCTGCATTTCTTCAAGTCCTTGAGCGATGCTGCCCGGATGAATCTTAATGTAAAAGCCGAAGGACAGAACGAACATCATAAGATAGAGGGCATCTTCAAGGCGTTGGCACGTGCGCTGAAGATGGCGGTGAAGAGGGATATTTATCACTTTGAACTGCCAAGCTCGAAAGGAGTGTTGTAGAATCGTGCAGACAACTGCTGCAAAGTTACTGCATACCTTTTGCAGTGCTGCTGCAAAGCAGTTGCAGTGACGCTGCAAGGCTTTTGCAGAGCCACTGCAGATGTATTGCATAGTTTTGCAGTTATATATCTCTGATTAATAGATAAGTAGTGTTATGTCACATTTAGCCCCTTTGATAGCTGATTTAGCTCTGATATTGATTTGTGCGGGGATTATGACCCTGCTTTTTAAGAAATTGAAGCAACCGCTGGTGTTAGGATATGTAGTCGCAGGATTCCTTGCCAGCCTCACATGGCCTATACACCGTCGGTGATGGACACGGCTAATATACAGACCTGGGCGGATATAGGCGTTATCTTCCTGCTGTTTGCACTGGGATTGGAATTCAGCTTCAAGAAGATTGTGAAGGTGGGAGCGCGGCGATTATTGCTGCGTGTACCATCATCTTTTGTATGATATTGTTGGGTGTGACGGTAGGTACCGGTTTCGGCTGGAAACGGATGGACTGTATCTTTCTGGGCGGTATGATTGCCATGTCATCCACCACTATTATCTATAAGGCGTTTGATGATTTGGGGATGCGCAAGAAACAGTTCACGGGGCTGGTACTCAGTGTGCTTATTCTGGAGGATATTCTTGCCATCGTATTGATGGTGATGCTCTCCACGATGGCAGTCAGCCATAACTTCGAGGGTACGGAGATGCTGGGGAGCATTGCCAAACTGCTGTTCTTCTTGATACTTTGGTTCGTGGTGGGTATTTACCTCATCCCCGGATTGTTGAAGCGGTGCCGGAAGCTGATGAGCGAGGAAACCTTGCTGATAGTCTCTCTCGGACTCTGTTTCGGCATGGTGGTGATGGCTGCACATACGGGGTTCTCGGCTGCTTTCGGTGCATTTATCATGGGCTCCATTCTTGCCGAGACGGTAGAGGCGGAGAGCATAGAGCGCCTGGTGAAGCCGGTCAAGGACTTGTTCGGCGCTATCTTCTTCGTATCGGTCGGCATGATGGTAGACCCGGCCATGATTGTGGAGTATGCGGGACCCATAGTCGTGATTACTCTGGCGGTCATCCTCGGGCAATCCCTCTTCGGGACGCTGGGTGTGCTGCTGGCAGGGCAACCGCTGAAGACGGCTATGCAATGCGGTTTCAGTCTGACGCAAATCGGTGAGTTTGCCTTTATTATAGCTTCGCTGGGCGTGTCACTGCATGTCACCAGCCATTTCTTGTATCCTATTGTGGTGGCGGTGTCTGTCATCACCACTTTCCTCACTCCTTATATGATTCGTTTGGCAGAACCGGCTTCCAATCTTGTGGATACGCATTTGCCGGAAAAATGGAGAAGTTCTTGACCCGCTATGCTTCAGGTTCGCAGACCATGAACCACGAGAGTCTGTGGAAGAAACTGATATTTGCGCTGGTCAGGATTACGGTGGTGTATTCCATCATTTGCGTGGCGGTGATAGCTTTGGCGTTCCGTTTTCTGGTGCCTTTCGTGCACGACAGTCTGCCCGGGGTATGGGGCTCTCTGTTGGCTGCCTTTATCATCATTCTGTGTATAGCTCCGTTCCTGCGTGCCATCATGATTAAAAAGAACCACTCGGAAGATTCGTGACTTTATGGAAGGATAACCGTGGAAACCGGGCACCGTTGGTGGCCACCATTGTACTGCGTCTGCTGCTGGGCGTTTCGTTCGTCATGTTCGTAATAGCCGGTTTGTTCAAGATGTCCGTCGGTCTGGTGTTTGGAGTGGCGGTGCTGCTGGTGACTTTGATGATACTCTCTCGCCAGTTGAAGAAGCAGTCCATCATGATAGAGAGGACATTCTTCCAGAATCTGCGGTACCGCGACATGCGTGCCGAGTATATGGGAGAGAAGAAACGGAGTATGCGGGGCGTCTGCTGTCGCGCGACCTGCACCTGACGGATTTTGAAATCCCCGGCGAGTCGGCATGGGTGGGCAGGACATTGGCGGAGCTGAATTTCGGAAAGAAATACGGCATCCATGTGGTCTCCATCCTTCGGGGCAAGAAACGGATTAATATTCCCGGAGCGTCTGTCCGCCTTTTTCCACAGGACAAGATACAAGTGATTGCCACGGACGAGGAACTGAACATCTTCGGCAAGGAGATGGATAAGGTGTCTGCCATGAATACGGATGTGATAGAGAAGAGCGAGATGATTCTACGCCAGTTCTGTGTGGACGGGCAGTCTCCTTTCCTGAACAAGACCCTGAAGGAAGCAGGGATACGCGAGAAGTATCACTGCCTGATTGCCGGTGTGGAGCGGGGAGGGGAGACCCTGCATGCTCCCGACCCGCATGAACCTTTTGTAGAAGGCGATGTGGTATGGGTTGTAGGCGAGAGTGCCGATGTGTACGAATTAGTCAGTCAGAAAGGCGAAGGTTTCGACATGGAGGTGTGACAAAACAAAAGGCATCTTACTTCTTGATAGTTTTTAGGCACACCTTCATAGTCGTTAATCAGAGCTTGTTCAGTATTTTGTCCATCACCCAGTTTGTGAGAGTGGCGCTTTCGCCGTCACAGCTGCAGACGGACTTGCCCAGCAGGTGGTCTACCACTGCCTGTATAAGCGGTTGCTGGACGTAGGTGGGGTTTTCGACGATGATTTCTTCACGTCCTCTTTCCGTATGCAGCGCAATGGGGTCATAGGTGAATACGGAGAAACAAATCATGCCTTTGTCTCCAATGATTTCTATACGGTCTTCGCGGGCGGATTCGTGGGCAACAAAGCACCAGGAGCCGCTGCCCACCAGTCCGCTGTCAAACTGGAAACATGCGCTTAGAGTGTCCTCGGCAGGATATAGTCCGCCACGGTTGCTCTTGTAGCCGCTGGCTTCGAGGATGCATCCGAAGATTTCCTGCAGCAAGTCTATCTGGTGGGGCGCAAGGTCATAGAAGTATCCTCCGCCGGCAATGTCCGGCTGCACGCGCCACGGCAGGTTTTCCTTGTTATGGTCGAGGTCGCGGGGAGGCTGGGCGAAGCGGATTTGAATGTTGATGATGTTGCCAATATATCCCTCCTCTACCAGTGACTTTACCTTCAGGAAGTAGGGCAGATAGCGGCGGTAGTACGCAACAAAACATGGAACACCCGTTTCCTTGGAAATCCGGTTGATGCGGCAGCACTCTTCGTAGGTAACGGCCATCGGCTTCTCTATGTAGACCGGTTTGCCTGCCTTCATGGACATGATGGCGTATGTAGCATGTGAAGAAGGAGGAGTGGCAATGTACACGGCGTTCACCTCTTCGTCGTCAATCAGTTCCTGGGCATCGTCGTACCATTTGGGAATCCCTCTTTCCTTGGCGTAGGTCTTAGCTTGTCGCCATTTCGGCTCATGACGGCCACTACTTCGGAGTTCTCTATTTTCTGAAATGCCGGTCCGCTTTTGTATTTGGTCACTTCTCCGCAACCGATGAATCCCCATTTAATTATTCTCTCGCTCATAATCTTTCCCTTATTTTACTCTTCCTCAAAATCGAATTCAAAGTCGAAATCATCCAGAAATTCCGGTTCTGTAAATTCTTCCAGACTCCGGCGGTCTTTTTTCGTTGGCCGTCCGGTACCTTTGGCACGGTTGACGAAACCGCTGACACGGCTCATCTCCAGCAGTTCATACTGTTCCGGAGTCGTTACATTCTCCATCATTTCGGCCACTAACTTTGCGCCGACACGCTTTTCGATGGGCTGCAGAACTTTGAAGGAATAGGTGACGGGGGGCTTGCGCACCTGGATGACGTCTCCCGGTTTCACCGTACGGGCAGCCTTTGCCAGTGCGCCATTGATGCTGATGCGTCCTTTTTTGCAGGCTTCGGCGGCTATGGTACGTGTCTTGAAGATGCGTACGGCCCACATCCATTTGTCAATTCTGGCTTCGTTCATTTCTTGTTATATTGATTCATGGTGATATCTATTCCCGCCAGACAGAAACTTTTGATGATTTCTCCGGCTGTTTCCAATCTCTCGCCCATTGTTTTCCAATCTTCATCGGTAAAATGTCCCAGCACATAGTCAATCTGTCCACCACGGGGAAAATCATTGCCGATGCCGAAACGCAGGCGTGCATAATTCTGAGTGCCCAATGTTGCTGCAATATGCTTAAGGCCGTTATGTCCCGCATCGCTTCCTTTACCTTTCAGGCGCAGTGTGCCGAAAGGCAGTGCCAGGTCATCTACCACTACCAACACATTCTCCAATGGAATGTTTTCTTTTTGCATCCAGTAGCGCACGGCGTTGCCGCTGAGATTCATAAAGGTGGAAGGCTTCAGCAGTAACAGTTGGCGTCCCTTGACTGACAGCGTTGTGGTGAAGCCATAACGTCCGTCGGTAAAAGTGGCACCCGCTGCTTTTGCCAGAGCATCTACTGCCATGAATCCGATGTTATGGCGGGTTTCGTGATATTCGGGGCCGATATTGCCCAATCCTACAATTAAATATTTCATAGTCTGTGCTTCCTGTTTATGAGGGTGTTAAAACTAGTATTCACCACAGATTACACAGATTTGCACAGATAGACATCTTTGATTATCGGTACATTAAATTCATTCTGTGTTAATCTGTGGTGAATTATACACTCTCGTGAGCCGTAAAAGAAACGCGGATTATCGCAACTTCCGCGGAAATCAGTATGAAATCTGCGTTGGCTGCGTTAATCCGCGTTCCCGAATATTTAGTCTTTCTTGGAAAGAATCGATTAGTTGCCTGCAGCAGCAGCGGCACCTCTTGCAGCACGAGTCAGCTTAACGGCGCATACAACAGCTTCTTTGGCATTCAGCAATTCCAATCCTTCGTATTGCAATTCGCCAACTTTAACAGTCTTACCAAGTCCCAAGTGGCAACGTTGATAATCAGTCTTTCAGGAATTACGTTATACAAAGCTCTTACTTTCAGCTTACGCATCTGGAGTACCAGCTTACCACCGGCCTTAACACCTTCTGCCAAACCTTCCATCTGTACCGGAACTTCCATAACGATAGGCTTAGCCTCGTCGATTTGATAGAAGTCAACGTGCAGGATAGTATCCTTTACGGGGTGGAATTGGATATCTTTCATGATAGCGTTTACTTTCTTGCCATCAATCACCAAGTCAACTACGTAGATGTGCGGAGTGTAAACCAAGTTACGCAGACCCTCTGCAGGTACAGTGAAGTGAACATTTTCACCTGCACCATAAAGTACGCAAGGTACACCGTTGTTTTTACGAATAGCTTTCAAAGCTCTTGCTTGTTCCGAAGAACGTTCTGCAATAGTTCTTGCAGTTCCTTTTACTTCAATTGATTTCATTTTAAAAATTTTTGTGTTACTCTAAATTAAGTAATTTTTTGCTTAATTCACCATCACACGATGTGGCTTGCCACACGATGTTGCAAAAAAAGCGGTGCAAAAGTACAGCTTCTTTTTGAATTATCAAAAGGTTATAACTTAAAATTCAATGTCTATCTTGATTTCTCCTTCCAATGAAGACGCTTTTTCCTCTTTCGGCAGTTCTTCTTTTCCCGTTTCGGGACTTTCAGCCTCTTCGTCAGTGGTATGTCTTGTATAGCAGCCTTGCTGTTCCTGGATGAAGCCGATGGCTTGCTGAAGTCCGTTCATGAACTTTTCAAAATCCTCTTTGTATAGAAAGATTTTGTGCTTTTCGAAACTTACCTGCGAGTCGTCTCCTTCGCCCATCACAATCTTCTTGCTTTCCGTGATGGCGAGAAACATTTCGTCTTTTCTGTTTTTCTTGACGTCTAAATAGTAGATGCGCTTACCTGCTTTGATGGATTGGGAGAATACAATCTCCTTGTCGTTCATGTCCGCTGCGTTTTTCTTCTTAAAGTCTTCCATATTATAATAGGTCTCAATTTTGATATTATCACCTTAAAACTTGTATCTCGTAGCTTTTAGCTCTTTATCGGGCTCAAAATTGACGATTTTTTTTAAACTGTCAAAAGAAAAAAGACCGGATAATCAATATCTGCATTAAAAAATGTGATTTATTTATGTAAACTCATTAAAAATGCCTACTTTTGCGCCTTGTTAAAACACTAGTATTTACTTTAGAATTATGATCAACAGAGTTCTTATTCGTCTTAAGATTATACAGATTGTATATGCTTATTATCAGAATGGCAGTAAAAATTTAGACTCAGCGGAGAAAGAATTGTTCTTTAGCCTTTCAAAGGCATACGACCTCTACAACTACCTGCTGATGCTGATGATAGCTTTGACGAACTACGCACAAAAACGTATTGATGCGGCAAAAGCTAAGCTGGCTCCCACTGCCGAGGAGCTGTATCCCAACATGAAATTTGTGGAAAACAAGTTCATAGCCCAGTTGGAAGTGAACAAACAATTGACGGAATTCATTGCCAACCAAAAGCGCACGTGTCAATGATGAAGACTTTGTCAAGGGATTGTATGAGAAAATTGTGGAATCAGATATATATAAGGAATATATGGCTTCTTCGGACAATTCTTACGAATACGACCGTGAATTGTGGAGAAAGCTGTATAAGACTTTTGTCTTCAACAACGAAGCCTTGGACAATGTGCTCGAAGACCAGAGCCTCTACTGGAATGACGACAAGGAGATTGTGGATACTTCGTACTGAAAACCATCAAGCGCTTTGAAGAGAAGAATGGTGCCAATCAGGAACTTCTACCAGAGTTCAAGGATGAGGAAGACCAGGAATTTGCACGCCGTTTGTTCCGCCGTGCCATCTTGAACTGTGACTATTACCGTCACCTCATCAGCGAGAATACGCGTAATTGGGACTTGGACCGTGTAGCCTTTATGGACGTTGTTATCATGCAGTGTGCCTTGGCCGAAATATTAAGTTTCCCGAACATTCCGGTGAGTGTTTCGTTGAACGAATATGTCGATATTGCCAAAGTTTACAGCACGGCCAAAAGTGGCAGCTTCGTGAACGGTACATTGGATGGAATAGTTAATCAATTAAAAAAAGAAGGTAAGTTAACGAAAAACTAATACCTTTGTTTAATAATAGAAACCAAAACTGAGTATTTATGAACTTAATGACTGTATTCTTCCTGCAGGCTCCCGCTGCAGGCCCTGCCGGTGGTGGTAGCATGATGTGGATTATGCTGATAGCCATGTTCGTTATTATGTATTTCTTTATGATTCGTCCTCAAAACAAGAAGCAAAAGGAAATAGCAAACTTCCGTAAATCGCTTCAAGTGAATCAGAAAGTAATCACAGCTGGTGGTATCCATGGTGTTATCAAGGAAATCAACGACAATGATGTGGTGCTTGAAATCGCTTCTAACGTTAAGATTCGTATAGACAAGAATTCTATTTTTGCTGCAGCTGCTGATGCGAACAGCAGTCAGGCATCTAAATAATAGAAATGTGAGCCTATGTTTGAACGTAGGAACATACAACGTACATATCTGAAGATATCAAGAGAAGTGAAGGACTTTTTGCTTAGCGATAAAAGCAGGGAGTTCTTCATTTTTTGTTTTTTTTCTTTGTAGCCGGTGGCTTCTGGCTCTTGCAGACCTTGAACAACGACTATGAGGCGGACTTTTCTATACCGGTGCGGCTGAAGGGAGTGCCCAATAATGTGGTGATTACCTCTGAACCTGCTTCAGAACTCCGTATCAAGGTAAAGGATAAGGGAACGGTACTGCTCAACTATATGTTGGGAAAGAGCTTTTATCCCGTTATTCTCGATTATGCCGATTATAAGGGCGTGGATAATCAAGTAAGGATATATCCCTCGCAGTTTGAAAAGAAAGTGCTGAACCAGCTGAATGCCTCTACCCGCCTGCTTTCCATGAAGCCGGATACATTGGAGTACATCTATTCGACGGGAGCCTCCAAACTGGTGCCGGTGAAGCTGCGCGGCACGCTGAGTGCCGGACGTGAGTATTATCTTTCGGATACGATATTCAGTCCCGATTCCGTATTGGTGTATGCGCCGCAAGGCGTGCTGGATACGATTGCTGTTGCCTATACGCAACCGGTGAAGCTGGAAGATATATCGGATACCTTGAGGCAGCAAGTCCCCCTGCGTATCCAGAAAGGTGTGAAGTTTGTGCCTTCTTCCATTGAGATGATGCTTCCGGTGGATATTTATACGGAAAAGACAGTGGAGGTGCCGTTGCGTGGCGTTAACTTTCCTGCCGACAAGGTGCTGCGCGCTTTCCCTTCCAAGGTGCAGGTCACGTTTCAGGTTGGTCTGAGTCATTTCAGGCAGATTAACGCTGATGATTTTCATATTTACGTGTCCTATGAGGAACTGCTCCGTCTGGGTTCCGACAAGTATACGGTAAAGATTAAGAATCTGCCGAAAGGGGTGAGCCAGGTACGCTTCAATCCGGCACAAGTGGATTTTCTGATAGAGCAAGTTTCTCCTGATTATGGCGATTAAGATAGGTATAACCGGTGGTATCGGTAGCGGAAAGAGTATGGTATCCCGGCTGTTGGAAGTGCTGGGTGTTCCCGTCTATATCTCGGACTTGGAAACGAAAAGGCTGATGGCATCCGATTCATTGATCCGCGAGGAATTGTCAGCTTTGCTTGGTGCGGAAGTGTATGCCGGTGGCACGCTGAACAAGCCTTTGTTGGCGTCTTATCTTTTCGGTAGTCCGGAGCATGCCAAAGAAATCAACTGTATTGTGCATCCTCGTGTAAAGGAGGATTTCAGGCGGTGGACACAATGCCGCACCGCTTTTCCCATTGTCGGTATAGAATCGGCCATTCTGGTCGAAGCGGGGTTTGCAGGTGAGGTGGATGCTATTGTTATGGTCTATGCGCCCGAAGAGGTGCGCATTTCACGTGCCGTCCGGCGGGATGCTTCCTCGCGCGAATTGATAGAAAAGCGTATCCGTAGCCAGATGGATGACGAAGAAAAGCGTAAATATGCAGATTTTGTCATTGTAAATGATGGCGAAACTCCATTAATACCCCAGGTTTTAGAACTAATCGGTTCGCTATCTGAAAAAATGTACTATCTTTAAAAAATAGGCATCTCCTTAACAATAAAAATAAGCAAGCTTATTTTGTATTGTCTTCGGCTTACATTATCTTTGCCCCCCGAAAAAAATAACTACTAATCATCAAACAGAATATATTATGTTGAAGACTATTTTGTCCATTTCCGGTAAACCGGGATTGTATAAGCTTGTTTCTCAGGGAAAAAATATGTTGATTGTAGAGTCGCTTGCAGACAAGAAGCGTTTCCCTGCCTATGGTAATGAGAAGATTATTTCTTTGGGCGATATCGCATGTATACAGATACGGAAGATGTTCCTTTGAAGGAAGTGTTTCTTTCCATGAAGAAAAAGGAAAATGGTGCTGCCGTAGTGCTGGATTTGAAGAAAGCTACTGCCGACGATTTTGCGTGCTTACCTGGCAGAGGTATTGCTACCTTCGATCGCGACCGCTATATCCGTCCGACATCAAGAAATTGATTGTTTGGTATAATTTGCTGGTGGCAAGCGGTATGACGGATTTTGAAGAAACTCCTGCGGCAGAAACGAAGGAGGAAAGCAAGGCCGAGTAATCGGAGAAGGATTGAAATACAAAATAAAAGAGGCGATTCTCAATAGTCGGGAATCGCCTCTTTTATTGGGGGATACGGATTGCTTTTAATTTCTGAAAACCAGTCCGTCGTCAGTGGTATTGGCATCCACTGTAATAGGCTTGCTGCGGTCTACTTCCTGAGCCAGCAGCTTCTTCGACAAGTCGTTCAGCAAATAGTGCTGGATGGCACGTTTCACCGGACGGGCGCCGAATTCAGGGTCATACCCTGCATTGGCAAGGAAGTCTATGGCGGCATTTGTCAGAACAAGTTCCACACCGTTACCGGAAAGCATCTTCTGCACACTCTTGATTTGGAGCACCACAATTTGCTTGATTTCGGGCTCTGTCAGTGGCAGGAACATGATGGTCTCGTCGATACGGTTCAGGAATTCCGGGCGGATGGTCTTTTTCAGCATATTCATCACTTCCTTCTTGGTTTCCTCTACGATTTGCTCCTTATTGCTACTGTTTAGTTTCTCCATCTGGCTTTGGATATAGCCGCTGCCCATGTTGGAGGTCATGATGATAATCGTATTCTTGAAGTTGACCGTACGCCCTTTGTTGTCCGTCAGACGTCCGTCATCCAGCACTTGCAGCAAGATGTTGAATACGTCCGGATGCGCTTTCTCGATTTCGTCGAATAGGACGACAGAATACGGTTTCCGCCTTACGGCTTCTGTCAGTTGTCCACCTTCATCGTAGCCCACATATCCCGGAGGCGCTCCTACCAGACGGGAAACGCTGTGTTTCTCCTGATACTCGCTCATGTCGATACGGGTCATCATCGTCTCGTCGTCAAAGAGGAACTCCGCCAGCGCCTTTGCCAATTCCGTCTTACCTACACCGGTGGTTCCCAGGAAAAGGATGAGCCGATAGGACGTTTCGGGTCTTGCAGTCCGGCACGCTACGGCGTACGGCATCGGATACGGCTTCGATGGCTTCGTCCTGCCCGATAACCCGTTGGTGTAATTCTGCCTCCAGATGCAACAGTTTGTCCTTTTCGCTTTGCAGCATCTTGCTTACCGGTATGCCGGTCCAGCGGGATACTACGTCGGCGATGTCTTCAGCGTCCACTTCCTCTTTAATCATGGCCTTGTCACCCTGCATTTCGTGCAGTTTTTGCTGCGTTTCTTCAATCTCCTGGTTCAGCGCTTGCAGTTTGCCGTAACGGATTTCGGCCACCCGGCCATAGTCGCCTTCCCGTTCTGCTTTGTCGGCCTCGAACTTCAGGTTCTCTATTTCCACCTTATTCTGCTGGATTTTGTTGACAAGGGTCTTTTCACTTTGCCATTTCGCCTTGTACGAGTTTTCCTGCTCCTTCAGCTCGGCAAGTTCTTTGCCGATTTGTTCCAGTTTGGGCTTGTCGTTTTCGCGCTTGATGGCTTCGCGTTCAATCTCCAGCTGCTTTATCTTGCGCGAGATTTCGTCCAGTTCTTCCGGTACTGAATCGACTTCCATACGCAGTTTGGCAGCGGCTTCGTCCATCAGGTCGATAGCCTTGTCCGGCAAGAAACGGTCGGTGATGTAACGGTTGCTCAACTCTACGGCGGCGATGATGGCATCGTCTTTAATCCGTACGTGGTGATGGTTCTCATAACGTTCCTTCAGACCACGCAGAATGGAAATGGTGCTCAGTGTATCCGGTTCGTTCACCATGACAATCTGGAAGCGGCGTTCCAACGCTTTGTCCTTTTCGAAATACTTCTGATATTCATCGAGGGTAGTGGCCCCGATGCTCCTCAGTTCACCGCGTGCAGGGCGGGTTTCAGGATGTTGGCGGCATCATGGCGCCTTCCCCCTTGCCGGCACCCACCAGGGTATGGATTTCATCAATGAAGAGGATGATGTCTCCTTCGGACTTCTTAACTTCGTTGATAACGGCCTTCAGACGTTCTTCAAATTCGCCTTTGTACTTGGCGCCGGCCACCAGTGCACCCATATCCAGGGAGTAGACTTGTTTGTTCTTCAAGTTCTCGGGGACGTCTCCACGCAAGATACGGTGGGCAAGTCCCTCTACGATGGCCGTTTTACCGGTACCCGGTTCACCGATAAGAATCGGGTTGTTCTTGGTACGCCGGCTCAGAATCTGCAGGACACGCCGTATCTCTTCGTCACGGCCGATGACGGGATCCAGTTTGCCGCTGCGGGCTGCTTCGTTCAGATTGATGGCATACTTTTCCAATGACTGGTAAGTGTCTTCGCTGGATTGTGAAGTTACTTTTTCTCCTTTTCGCAGTTCGTTGATGGCTTCCCGCAGTTCGCGTTCCGTCATCCCGGCATCTTTCAGAATGGTGGATGCAGTGCTTTTCACATTCAGCAAAGCCAGCAGTACCGGTTCCAGGGAGACGAATTCATCACCCATTTCCTTGGAATATTGGGTGGCCTTCTGGAACACTTCGTTCGTTTCACGGCTCAGGTATGGCTCTCCGCCGGATACCTTGGGCAGAGAATCAATTGCTTGTCCAGTACAAGTGCTATCTGCTGACCGTTCATGCCCAGCTTCTGGAAGATGAAGTTGGTGACATTTTCACCTACTTTCATCACGCTTTGAAGTACATGCACGGGCTCGATGGCCTGCTGTCCACGGCTTTGTACCAGGTTCACAGCCTCCTGCACTGCTTCTTGCGCTTTAATGGTAAAGTTGTTAAAGTTCATATTTTGTTCTCCTTTCTATTTTATCAGTTTCATAACACTTGGGAAGGCGCAAAAGATTTGCCATTGGCACATTTCGGACAAATTGTCTGCATATAAAATATGTAAAATGACAAATTGTCTGTAAATCAGTCGTTTTGTTTCTTTCTACTTCTTTAGATAAGAAGTTGGAGCAAAGTTCCTTTTCGTATTAAACTCTATTGGTTAAAGAGAAGGGCAAATAAGGATGTCATGCATGAGATGTGCATCTCATGTAGTACGAGGTGTACATCTCATGTAGTACGAGATGCACATCTCATGTAGTGAGGGCCTATATGTTTTAGTAGCTAAGTCTTCGTGTTCCAGCTCCAAGGTTCCCGTGTTGCGGAGGAAGGATATTCTCTTTCCGCTTCGGAGATATAGATTAATTGTTTGGGATGATACAAGTTATTGATAAATTTGTCGTACTTTTACTGCTTCAAGTTTTGTGCTTTCTGTGTGGTAGGTTTTTGGAGCTCCGCTTGCAGAGGAGCATTATGTATAATCACGTATTAAAATAGAAGATAATGGAGGATAAGATAAAGTTTCCGGCAAATGTGATATTGATAGATGTTGCATTTCTGAATGAAGTGGTATATGGTGCAAAGAACTTTTTGGAAGGTAAGTTGGGACGGAAGCTACCCGATGTTGACCTGCCGGCATGGTTGAGCTATCTGGCATTGGACGCCGGCTTGAGAGAACAAGAAAATGAGGTGGAAGTGTTGCTGGTGCATACTCCGGCAGCGGACGTGCTGAAGTGTTGTGAACCATCCGATGTGAATAAACTGAATCACCAGGCATGCCGTACGCCGCTGGGCGAATTTGCATTTTCTTCCGTCACCTCTTCCGGTTTAGTCTCTACCGAAGAGTTGTTTCTTGACCTGATGAACCTGGCGCTTGATTCTGCGGATGTGAAGTGTTTGATGCTGTTGCCTTTCCATCAGGTATATGGTAATGGAGTGGAGGAGAAGCTGGCGGGTTTCTTCAAAGACAAGAGTGAAGAAGAACGGGGCAAAGTTGTGTACTTCATCACGGAGGAACCTCTGAGCCCGGTGTATTGCCGCCTGGAGCCGGTGTTTTATTCTTTGGCGCATGCATTCGGCATCAAGTCTGACGAGTTATAAGATATAAGAAGTATATGAGTGATTTCCGTTTAAAAGTGTTTCAGTCTGTTGCCAAGAACTTGAGTTTTACAAAGGCTTCGCAAGAGTTGTTTGTAAGTCAGCCGGCTATAACCAAGCATATCCAGGAGCTGGAGGCCACTTACCAGACGAGGCTTTTCGACCGGCAGGGAAGTAAAATCAGTTTGACCGAGTCGGGCCGGCTGCTTTTGGAGCATTGCGAACGGATATTGGAGGACTATAAACGGCTGGAATATGAAATGCACTTGTTACATAACGAATATATTGGCGAACTCAAGTTGGGAGCCAGCACTACCATTGCGCAGTATGTGCTTCCTCCGTTGCTGGGCAGTTTTATCGGCAAGTTTCCGCAGGTCAACTTGTCCTTGCTCAATGGAAATTCCCGGGAAATAGAAGCCGCTTTGCAGGAACACCGCATTGACTTGGGATTGGTGGAAGGGGTTTTCCGCCTTCCCAATCTGAAGTATACTACTTTTCTTGAGGATGAACTGGTAGCGGTAGTCCATTCCAAAAGCCGTTTACAATTGCCCGAAGAGATTACTCCCCAGGATTTGCCCGCTATTCCTTTAGTGCTTCGTGAGCGCGGTTCGGGTACGCTGGACGTGATAGAACGCTCACTCCAGAAGCACGGCGTCAAGCTTTCCTCACTCCATGTACTGATGTATCTGGGTAGTACCGAAAGCATCAAGCTCTTTCTTGAAAACTCCGATTGCATGGGAATCGTGTCTATCCGTTCCATCTGCAAGGAACTGGCGGCAGGCACTTTCCGCGTGGTCGAGATAAAGGATATGCCCATGCTTCGCGACTTCTGCTTTGTCCAGTTGCAAGGGCAGGAAGGAGGGTTGTCACAAGCCTTTATGAACTATATGTTTATGTCCCGATAACAATAAGTTATAGTCTATAAGTAGAAACGATTGGCGGGTGTACTAAAATAGAACTACCTTTGCATCCGGAAAATTAAGGAATAAACATTAGTAATAATAGTAAAATAAACAGTATGGCTTCAAATCGAGTTTTGGCTAAAAGCATTAATATGCCTTTTCTTCAAAGTAATAATAAATTTATTTATGTATCTCTTCTGGTTGTCCTCTCCTTCTTTCTGCTGCTGGATTATGTGCCCGGTATGCATGCCTATTCGGCATGGGTCACTCCGCCGTTGGCGTTGTTCTTGGGGTTGGCCTTTGCGTTGCTGTGTGGGCAGGCACATCCGAAGTTCAATAAGAAGACTTCAAAGTACCTGTTGCAATACTCTGTTGTAGGGTTAGGATTTGGAATGAATCTGCAGGCTTCTCTGGCTTCGGGCAAGGAAGGAATGGAGTTCACGATTATTTCTGTAGTGGGGACATTGCTCATCGGCTGGCTCATAGGACGTAAGTTCCTGAAAGTGGACCGTGACACTTCCTATCTTATCAGCTCCGGTACGGCTATCTGCGGAGGCAGTGCCATTGCGGCTGTGGGGCCGGTGTTGAAGGCAAAGGATAGCGAGATGTCTGTGGCATTGGGCACCATTTTTATATTGAATGCCATTGCATTGTTTGTTTTTCCGATGATAGGCCACGCTTTGAACATGAGCCAGCATGAGTTCGGCACATGGGCGGCCATTGCCATACATGATACGAGTTCGGTAGTGGGGGCAGGTGCCGCATATGGCGAGGAGGCCCTGAAGGTGGCAACGACTATAAAGCTGACACGTGCCTTATGGATTATTCCTTTGGCTCTGGTAACTTCGTTCATCTTTAAGAGTAAGGGACAGAAAATCAGTATTCCCTGGTTCATCTTCTTCTTTGTGCTGGCTATGATTTTCAATACTTATGTGCTGGGGACTACCGAAACGGGTGCCATGATTGGGGAGGGAATCAATTCTTTGGCCCGCAAGACGCTGACTATCACTCTGTTCTTTATCGGTGCCTCTCTGTCACGTGATGTACTGAAGGCAGTAGCATCAAGCCCTTGATACAAGGCACCTTGTTGTGGATAGTGATTAGTGTGAGCACGTTGGCATATATCTACTTGTTCTGATTGCATCGGTCCGGCAGTTCTTGAAGTATAACTTCCGGTTGAAGAAGTCGGTAGGATTTTTGCAACGTATTTCTTTCCTCATTGGATATATAGACGAATACACATCTCGGGATAACCGGGGTGTGTATTTCTTTTAATATCCTTCCCCATTGACGCCGGACCGGAGCAAGTGGAAGCCAAGTTATGATACCTTTTGCTTCCAGCATTGCTTTTGTCCTCGGTTCGGCGTGCTGACCAGTTAATACAATGTTCCAGAAATGTGGTTCTTTCAGCTGTTTTTTTATATCTTGAGAAGTCATAGTTAGTTCACTTTTTTGATGATAAAGTCGAAAGAGGTGAAGAATTGAGGGTGCTTACCGATAGATATGGGAAGGATAATGGTAATGGAGGAATTCCTTCCTTTCCGAATATCTTTCTTGTTGTATATTTGAGAGTTATTTGCCGTATAAGTTGTCACACCAATCTTTTGGCTTGTTTCTGCCTGGCTTTTTATTATTGCAAAGGGAGTTTCCGCTTCTGCCAGTATGGGGTATTTGACTTCTGAGGTTCTTCCGTCCACAATGAATTGCATATTTTCCCAGTTTATTCGGATATCTTCTGAAGAGTTGTTGCGAATTATAATTTCCCATTGGGAGTCGTTTGGAATAAACTTATAAGTAACCCCATCTTTTGTATACTCTAATTTCCCTTTTTGGTTCTCCAGCCATTTAAAGGATACTTGGCATCCCGCATCAACGTATTGTGCAGATAAAGTGGTTGGAAATAGGAGAAACAGCAAAATAGCCAGCTTATTTTTCTTCTTATATTTCCGGTAGTCATTGTATATCCATAGCATAATAAAAATAATGCCGATAGGGATGGCTATGAGAATACATGTCAGTAAATTCATGATAGCAGATATTATTTGTTTGTTTATATGAATATGTTGCAAAAGTATCATAAAATATTTGATAAAACAAACGAATTATGAATAAAAAGAACGATACATACAGACAAATTGGTATTGGTGTTCCTTATAATATGAATGATTAATTTGTACCTTCATATAAATGGAAAAAAGTAATATATACATCGGAGAGATAATCAAGAACGTGATGCTTGAACAGCAGGTTACCAAGGCGGAACTTGCACGAAGACTGAAAGTTAAGCCTCAAAGTGTAGACTATATGCTTACGAGAAAAAGTGTTGATACGGATACGTTGTATAATGTCTCACGTGCCTTGAACTACGATTTTGCTTTGTTGTATTCCATTCATAAGGAACAGATAAATTATGATACGTTAGAGCAGGAATACAGACTCTCCACAGCGAAGGTGTTGGTGGAGCTTGAGCTGAAGCCTGAAGACATTGCAAAATTGAATCTTAAAAAGCGGATTGCTGATGTCTTGAAATAAACGCACTCTTGGGCTGGTGCTATTGGTGTTTTCATTTTTTTTCCATTTTTCTTCCTGGCCGTGTAACAAAATCCTTCCTCCTACGTCTGAAGGGTATAAACAGGAATCTACTATTGATAAATAGCCCATGGACGCTGAAAGTTTTAAAAAAGAGTTTCTGCCATATCATCGCAAATTGTACTGCATAGCTTATAGGCTGTTGGAGAATGCTGCCGATGCTGAAGATTTGGTGCAGGAAGCTTATCTGAAGTTGTGGGACAAGCGGGAAGGACTGGCCATTATCAGTAATCCGGAAGCATTCAGCGTTACTCTGGTGAAAAATATGTGCTTTGATTTGCTTCGTTCGGGAAAGTATACTTTGAGCAGACAGAGTGTGGAGTTGGCCGAAGTGCATAATATGTCTCAAGCAGATAACTTTGAAGTGAGGGATGAAGTGCAGCAGGTAAGGCACATCATTGCCCATCTGCCGGTGCAACAGCAGAAAATAGTAACGTTGCGTGATGTCAAGGGATGTTCTTATGAAGAGATAGAGCAGGTCACGGGATTGAATGCTACCAATGTCCGTGTACTGTTGTCCCGGGCAAGAAAAAAGATACGTGAGGAATTTAATAAATGGAGTAACTATGAAAGTCGAGGAAATTGAAAGGCTGCTCGCCGAATTTTATGAAGGGAATACCAACGAGCAGGAAGAAGAGTTGTTGAAGGAAGCTTTCAGAACCGAAGAAGTGCCCGAGCACTTGCAGAAGGACAAGAAACTCTTTCTCAGCTTTTTTCCCGGGGAAGTGGTGGATAATGTTCCCGCCGGATTGGAGGATAAACTGAGCCGGATGATTGATGAAAAGGCTGAAGAGGAACAACGTTTTTCCACCGGAACAAGGCCAAACGTAATTGGCGCTGGATAGGAGGTATTGCTGCCACCATTCTGGTTCTTGTAGGTGTAGGTTATGGCATTACGAACATGGGAGAGGATATGCGTCCTCCTACACCTCAGGACACTTTCTCTGATCCGGAAGCTGCTTATAAGGCATTGCAGGCCACTTTAATCGAGGTGTCTGCGAATCTGAACAAGGGAATTGAACAGATAGAGGAAACGCGGATAGACGTAACGAAGGTGAACCAGGAAGTAAGAAAAGAAATTCAACAATAATCTGATATGAAAACAATGAAAATGATTTTGGCAGGTGTACTGCTGATGTTGCCTTTGCTTTGCCAGGCACAGAAGAACCTATTCAACAAGTATGGAGATATGAAAGGCGTGTCGTCCGTCTACATATCCAAGGCAATGATAGAAACGAATCCCAACTTGTTTACTAAAGATGTTTATATTGGGAAAGTGTCCGGACAGTTGAACTCTGTGCAGGTACTTTCTACAATGGATAATAATGTAAAGAAAGAAATGCGTAAGGATCTTCGTTCTTTGGTGCAGTCTTCCAGATATGAATTGCTGATGAAGCAGAAGGGAACAGTCTCCAGTTCTGAATTCTACATGAGCGTAAAGGGGAAAAGGTGAAGGAGCTGATTATGATTGTAGATGGTGCAGCCACTCTGAAATTTGTTTATCTGGAAGGTGATATGACTTTGAAGGATATACAGAATATCATGATGTATCAGAATACCAGCTGGAATGGGAACAATGTGAATATACAGCTTCCGGATATAAACTGGGCGGAGATAGAGAAGTTGAAGAACCGCGATTGGCTTGGAGAATTGAAGCATTCGCAAGAACTGGCATTGAAAGGCTGGAAAATGTAGCCAAGCTGAAAGACAACAAGTATCTGAAAGAACAAATGGATACCGATACATGGAAACGTTTTGAAAAAAGCATGGAGGCTTTGGAAGAACGTTTGGAAAAGATGGAATAGGAAGCGGTAACCTTTTAGGGAAACTTGCCAATAGAATGTTTTGTTTTTCTATTGGCAAGTTTTTTGTTATTTGTCTTTTCTCAATTCTGCAAAGATAAGCCCTTCCAGCTCTTCTGCCAGTTCCGGATTGTCAAGGATTACCTGCTTGGCGGCGTCGCGTCCCTGGGCAATTTTCGTCTCGTTATAGCTGAACCATGAGCCGCTTTTCTTGATGATGCCAAGCTCTGCACCCAAGTCAATGATTTCGCCTGCACGGGAGATGCCTTCACCGAACATGATGTCGAATTCCGCTCTACGGAAAGGAGGAGCTACCTTGTTCTTCACAACTTTCACTTTGGTCTGCTTGCCGATTACTTCATCGCCGTTCTTGATGGCTTGGCTTCCACGGATGTCAAGACGTACGGAGCATAGAACTTCAGTGCATTACCGCCGGTAGTTGTTTCGGGATTGCCGAACATGACACCGATTTTTCGCGCAACTGGTTGATGAAGATACAAGTGGTGCGTGTTTTGCTGACAGCTGCCGTCAGTTTACGCAAGGCTTGTGACATGAGCCGGGCTTGCAGACCTACTTTGTTGTCACCCATATCGCCTTCAATTTCAGCTTTCGGGGTCAATGCAGCCACAGAGTCCACTACAATGATGTCAATAGCGGAGGAACGGATCAGTTGCTCTGCGATTTCCAGTGCTTGTTCGCCATTGTCCGGCTGTGATATCAGCAGATTGTCCACATCCACACCCAGTTTTGCTGCATAGAAGCGGTCGAAAGCATGTTCTGCATCAATGAATGCGGCAATGCCTCCTGCCTTTTGCGCTTCAGCGATGGCATGAATGGCAAGGGTTGTCTTACCGGAAGATTCCGGGCCGTAAATTTCGATGATACGTCCGCGGGGATATCCTCCACGCCAAGAGCCACATTGAGGCCGATGGAACCTGTGGGAATAACTTCTACTTGTTCGACGCTTTCGTCGCCCATTTTCATGATAGAGCCTTTACCAAAGCTCTTTTCTATCTTGTCCATGGCAGCCTGCAAGGCTTTCAGTTTTTCGCCCGATGCCAGATTGCTGCCATTTTCAAAATTCAGTTCGTCTTTTTTTGCCACGTTGTTAATGTTTAATGATTATAAAATTTGTGCCGCATGGTCTTTGGTCTTCACTTCTTTCGGAGTGATGATGCGCTCTACAATACCTTCTTCATTAATGATGAAAGTTGTGCGGAACGTTCCCATATATTTGCGGCCATACATGCTTTTTTCGCCCCATACTCCGAATTGTTCTACCAGCTTCTTGTCGGTGTCTGCAATCAGGGTAAAAGGCAGATTGTTTTTCTCAATAAATTTCTGGTGTGACTTTTCGCTGTCCACACTGACGCCGATGACTTCATAACCGGCTTTGCGCAGGTCGGCATAATTATCCCGCAGGTTGCAGGCTTGTGCCGTGCAGCCGGATGTCATGTCTTTGGGGTAGAAGTAAAGTACAATCTTCTTTCCCTTATAGTCGCTCAAGCGGATTTCTTCACCTTTTTCGTTGATACCCAATACTTCGGGTGCTTTATCTCCTATATTCACTTTATTAATGTTTAATGATTAGTGGATAATGATTAATGTTTAATCATTAATTTCAAACTTCCAAGTCTCCGTCGATAATCTCATGCCAAGGCAGGCCTTGTTTGTTGAGCTGTTCCATGAACGGGTCCGGATTGAATTCTTCAACATTCCATACACCCGGTTTTTTCCACAATCCCTTGAGGAACATCATGGCACCAATCATGGCGGGCACACCGGTGGTATAGCTTACGCCCTGCATACCGGTTTCCTTGTAGGCCTCCTGGTGGCTACAGTTGTTATATACATAGTAGGTACGCTCTTTGCCATCCTTTAGTCCGCGGATGCGGCAACCGATGGATGTTTCGCCTTCGTAGTTTTCGCCCAGGTCTTGCGGGTTGGGGAGGACGGCTTTCAGGAATTGCAGCGGAACAATCTTCATGCCGTTATATTCCACTTCGTCTATGCGTGCCATGCCGATGTTCTGGATAACGCGCAGGTGGGTTAGATACTCTTGTCCAAACGTCATCCAGAAGCGTGCACGCTTGATGGTGGGGAAATTCTTCACCAGAGACTCCAGTTCTTCGTGATAAAGCAGGTAGGAGTCGCGCGGACCGATGTTCGGATAAGTCAGGTCTTTGTGGATTTCCAGCGGCTTGGTTGTCACCCATTCTCCGTTTTCATAATAGCGGCCGTTCTGTGTAATCTCACGGATATTGATTTCCGGATTGAAGTTGGTGGCGAATGCTTTATGATGATTTCCGGCATTGCAGTCTACGATGTCCAGATATTGTATTTCGTCAAAATGATGTTTGGCGGCGTATGCAGTATAGATGCCGCTCACTCCCGGGTCGAAACCGCAACCGAGGATGGCGGTCAGTCCGGCATCTTCGAAGCGTTTCTTATAGCCATTGCCAACTGTATTCAAAGTGGGCAACATCTTTCGGCTCATAATTGGCGGTATCCAGATAGTTGACTCCACTTTGCAGACAAGCCTCCATGATGGTGAGGTCTTGGTAGGGGAGGGCTACGTTGATGACGATTTCGGGTTTGAAACTATTGAAGAGTGCTACCAGTTCGTCCACGCTGTCGGCATCTACCTGGGCGGTTTTGATGTTCGGGTTACCGATTGCCTTGACAACAGCGTCACATTTGGACTTGGTGCGGCTGGCTATCATGATTTCTGTAAACACATCAGGATTTTGAGCCACTTTGTGCGCAACAACGGTACCTACACCGCCTGCACCGATAATAAGAACTTTACCCATTTCTTTGTACTATATTATTATATTAGGTTTATAAAAAATACGGAGAGCAAATATAAGGGTTAATTCTTAGATAAACATTAAAATCCTGCTAAATACTTTGAGGTAAATGCTTCAAATATTAAACAAATTACTTGCATTTGGGTTATTTTCTATATATTTGCCCCTTGAATAAATTAACTTAAACAACGAATAACAATGAAAAAAGTATTTGTTTCCCTATGCATGGCAAGCGTGTTGATGGGCTTGTCTTCTTGTGCATCAACCAAAAATGCCGCAACTCTTTCTTCCATCAGCGGTGAGTGGAATATTATTGAAGTGAATGGTACTGCCGTAGTCCCTGCTCCGGGTCAGGAATTTCCCTATATCGGTTTTGACACAAAGACTGGAAAAGTATTTGGCAACAGTGGTTGCAACCGTATGATGGTTCGTTTGACGTGAATGCCAAACCCGGCACGATTGACCTTGGCGCTTTGGCAAGTACCCGTATGGCTTGTCCGGATATGACTGTAGAAAATAATGTGTTGTCGGCTTTGAACAAAGTGAAAAAGTATAAGAAGCTGGGAAAGGAAAATATAGCTTTATGCGGTGCTTCCAATCGTCCCATAGTCGTGTTGCAGAAGAAAGAGTCCGTTTCCAAGTTGTCTGATTTGGAAGGAAGGTGGATAATTAGTGAGGCTGCGGGCGAGGCTATTCCCGACGGAATGGAGAAGCAGCCGTTCATTGAATTTAATATTGCAGAAAAGCGCTTGCACGGCAATGCGGGTTGCAATCTGATTAACGGCGCTTTCCAGGTTGATGATGAAAATCCGTCGGCAATCTCTTTCCCGCAAGTTATCAGTACCATGATGGCATGCCCTGATATGGAGGTGGAAAGCCGTGTGCTGAAAGCCTTGAATTCCGTTCAGTCTTTTGGCAAGCTGGCAGGCGGAGGCATCGGGCTGTACGATGCTGACAATACCTGGTGATGGTGTTGGTGAAGAACTGACAAGATAGGTTGAAATAATAAAGGCTCTTACAGAAATAATCTGCTAAGAGCCTTTTTTGCATCTTGACATAAAAAGGTCTTTTACTTTTTCTTTAATCCTGCGCGTATCCGGCTCAGGGATTGCGGAGTGATGTAGAGATAAGAAGCCAGATACTTGAGCGGTACATCCTGCAGCAGTTCCGGATCTCTTCCATCAGTGTCATGTACCTTTCTTTGGCAGTGGGAGGGGTGCCGTAGGCTACTGTGGAACTGTCTACCGACAGAATTTCCCGTTCAAAGATTCTTCTGCCGAAGTTGGCCATGTCTATGGAATGCGAAAAAAGGGCTTCCAGCTCAGGCTTACTGATACAATAGGCGATGCTTTCATTCACTGATTCGATGTTGATGAGGGAAACCTCGCTGTCCACATATCCCCACGATGAGAAAGCTGTGTCGCCCGGTGCGGCGAACCAAAGGGAGTTTTCCGTGCCGTCTGTCAGGTAGTAGGCGCGCCAGATGCCTTTCTTCAAAAGATAGAAGTTGCTGTTCCTTTCCCCTTCGCTGATAATGAGTTCTCCCTTGCTGAAACGAACTTCTGCCATGTGTGACAGAAGTTCGTGCAAAGTGTTTTCCGGTAGTTTATACTTCTTGCAGAATTTCTTTATCATAGTTTCCATGCTGCAAAGATAGTGTAAACCGAAGACAGGACTTTTATGCTTGCATGAAAAAGTTATGTTGGGGTGCAGCCCATCTTGTCTAAAGATACGGATTTTTCTTTATGTTCCTTTTTCCCGGATATGTAAATCACGAGGATAAATAGGGTTGTCAGCATTTCTGCAAGAGGAGTGGCAAGCCAGATTCCCCGGTCTCCCAATAGCAGGGGCAGTCCGAAAAAGCAGGCTGTCAGCAGGATAAAACCACGCAGCAGGGTGATAACTGTGGCATACTTGGCACGCTCCACACTCTGGAAATAGCCGATGGATACGATGTTGACGGCAAAGAACACGAAGCCGGTGGCATACAAAGGCAACCCTTTTACCGCTATGTCATAAGCCGGATAACTGCGGTCTATGAACATGCCGACAATTTCAGGGCTGCAGAATATTGTGGCCAGGGCAAAACATACCCCGCAGCCTATGGCCGTTTTCAGTGCCAGCAAGTAGGTGCGGCGGACACGTTGGCTCTCGTTCAGGCCGTAGTTATAACTGATAATCGGCTGCGCCGACTGCGCAATGGCATTATATACCATAAATATAATAGGAAAGAAATAGCAGGCAATGCTGAATGCCGCCACTCCGTCTTCCTTCAAATAATGGATGAACACCTGGTTGCCGACAAACATCATGCAGGCAATCGCCACCTCGCACAAGAAGGCGGAGGAACCCAATCGGCACATATAGCCAATGTTGCGGCGCATCAGTTGCATGCTTTTCCGGCTCATCTTAATGGGGTGAAAGCGCAGTGCGCACCGGCGGCGCATCAGATAGAATACTATCATCAATGCACCTACCGTGGTACCTATGGCACTTGCCAGTGCGGCACCGAACATTCCCCAGCCAAAGGGGAAGATGAACAGATAATCCAATAGGATGTTCAGAACGGCAGCCACCACATTGCACATCATGGCGAAGTTGGGCGAACCGTCCAGCCTCAGAAAAAACATACCCGAATTGAGCAATGCCGTGAACAGAGAGAAAGGCACAAACCAAAGCATGTATTCCACAGCCAATGGCGTGAGCCGTTCGGACCCTCCGAGCAGCTTTACCACCTGCGGGGCAAATGAACAGAATAGGGTGGAGGTGCACATCAGCAACAAGGAAGATATGACTACCGACTGCGTGATATTGATGCGTGCCACCTTGACCTTTCCGTGTGACAGATGAATGGAGGCTACCACAGAGGCGCCGACGCCGAACATAAGTCCCACACCCGTAGAAAACAACCATAGCGGTGCCACAATGTTGACCGCCGCCAAAGCATCACTGCCGATTCCTTTTCCGACAAAGATGCCGTCGGTGATAACGAATAGTGCGGAGAAAATCATCCCCAGTACAGTAGGGAGCAATAGTTTGCGGAACAATGTCTTGATGTCCGTGTTCTTGAAGTCGATACTGTCTCTCATTTTTTCCATACTCATCTTATTTATTTCTTTAATATGTGAAAACCAATCATTTCCGTTGCTACGATTAAGCCCAATGTTAACTAATCCTTAATCGTTCCACCATGGTGGAACGATATTTCCCTCGTGGTGGAATGATATTTTCTCCACGGTGGAACAATATTTTCTCCATGGAGGAACGGTTAAAGGTATGCAAGGGAAATGATTAATGTTGTTCATGTTTTATCATCTCTGATTCGGGCGACAAAAGTAGAGCTTTTGAATGGAATGGAAATTAACAAATGGTAATTTCCGACAGAAAAAATGATTTTAATTCTGCCAAACTGACAGACAAACTGCCACAAGTATAAATCTGCGGCTGCTCTGAACAATTTGGCACAACGTTTGTCTTTTTATTGGCGTCTGCCACTGAGGCGGACGTCGAAACAGAATAATAACAAATAAAAAAATAACGATCATGGGAAAAATTATTGGTATTGACTTAGGAACAACAAACTCTTGCGTTGCAGTATTCGAAGGTAACGAACCTGTAGTAATTGCAAACAGTGAAGGCAAGCGCACCACTCCTTCAGTAGTAGCATTTGTTGATGGTGGCGAACGTAAAATCGGTGATCCTGCCAAGCGTCAGGCTATCACGAACCCCACCCGTACGGTTTCTCCATCAAACGTTTCATGGGCGAAAACTGGGACCAGGTACAGAAAGAAATCGGCCGTATGCCTTATAAAGTAGTAAAGGGTGACAACAATACTCCGCGTGTAGACATCGACGGACGTCTCTATACCCCGCAGGAAATCTCTGCAATGATTCTGCAGAAAATGAAAAAGACTGCCGAGGATTATCTGGGACAAGAAGTGACAGAAGCTGTAATTACCGTCCCCGCATACTTCTCAGACTCCCAACGCCAGGCTACGAAGGAAGCCGGTCAGATTGCAGGTCTTGAAGTGAAGCGTATTGTGAACGAGCCGACTGCCGCAGCTCTTGCTTACGGTATTGACAAGTCTCACAAGGACATGAAGGTTGCCGTATTCGACCTTGGTGGTGGTACATTCGATATCTCTATCCTCGTATCGTGGCGGTGTGTTCGAAGTATTGTCAACCAACGGTGACACTCACCTGGGTGGTGATGATTTCGACCAGGTAATTATCGACT